>VTLG01007771.1_pt1 | contig 29387 bp, 31 predicted proteins | sample 4694571 | NCBI WGS metagenome assembly VTLG01 (sample SAMN12604809, study PRJNA352737) | marine metagenome | biome: ENVO:00000447; feature: ENVO:00000209|ENVO:00000569|ENVO:01000036; material: ENVO:00002151; isolation source: viral sequences binned using virsorter ...
TTTTGGCTCAACCTTCTAACTCTGTTAGATTGGGATTCTTATTCCAACCTGCAGGTTCAGAATTAGGTCAAACAGCTGTTCAATATAAGATCTTTTTAAATGGATCTATTGTTGCAACACAGGCAGCTTCAACTGTTCCTGATGACATCGCATTAGAACTTAAAGTTTTCCTTGAAAACAAAGGTACAAATGCAAATGACATCTTTACTGATTACATACTTGCTTGTCAGGAGAGATAATAATTAATTAGTGTGAGCTCCTTAGGGAGCTCATGCAATTAAAATAGGAGATAAATAAATGCCAAATGTAACAAATGTAAAAAGTAAACAAATACTTTTTGGAACAGATACAGATGCTATTTCTGCAGCCGGTACAGCAACGACTTTAGTTTTACTTAACAGTGGACCTTGGGTTAATGCACAAACAGTTACTTTAACTTCAAGCGCAGATAATTCTGGAATAACTTTTACGGTTGTAGGAAAAAATGCAGATGGAGATGCAGCAACAAGCGCAGCAACTACTGGACCAGATAGCACTACAGTTGATGTAGCTGGAACTTGGTCAGAAGTAACTAGCATCACAGCTAGCGGTTCAATAACTACTAACATTTCTGCTGGAGTAAAAGAAGGAGCTTCTACTGGAACTATTTTTGCTGGAAGAACTAGAATTAGAGGAATGTATGGAGTAGCTGGCGGAGGCGCTGGACGTGTATTCATTAAAAACAGTTCTGCAACTACTGGTCCTAACAGATTAATTGTTGATGTAGATAGCGGAGAAGACATAGATCCATATATTCCAGATAATGGAATTTTATGTGAAGATGGAGCTTATTTTGCATATGATGGAACTGCAGTAGTTGGATTATCTATACAGTTTGACGGATAGGAGGTAACGTATGGCTAATACGACTTCCGGCACATATACTTTTGATAAGAATTTTGCAATTGATGATTTAATTGAAGAAGCTTATGAAAGAATTGGTATGCAGGGAACTTCTGGATATCAATTAAAAAATGCTAGAAGATCTTTAAATCTTTTATTGTCTGAATGGGGTAATAGAGGAATTCACTATTGGGAAATAGGTGAAACAAATATTGATTTAATTCAAGGACAAACTGAATACAAATTTTATCGTACAGCAACTGATGGAACGAGTGCTACGACTACACCCACAAATGGAATTTACGGAATAACTGATGTTTTAGAAGCTCAACTAAGAACTAATAGAACTCAAACCACTCAATCAGATACACCCATGACAAAAGTTGACAGATCCACTTATGCAGGATTTTCAAATAAACTTTCTCAAGGAACACCAAATCAATATTGGGTTCAAAGATTTATAGATCATGTAAGTATTAGTGTTTATCCAACAGCTGATGCTTCAAATGCAGCTAAAGACATGCACATTTATTATATTAAAAGAATACAAGATGTAGACGGAACTTACACAGATGCAACCGATGCACCTTTTAGATTTTTACCTTGTATGGTTACAGGTTTATCTTTTTATTTAGCACAAAAATATGCTCCAGATAGAATTCAAACTCAAAAATTATTATATGAAGATGAATTAGCAAGAGCATTAGCGGAGGATGGATCAGCGTCTAGTACATATATTACACCTAAGACGTATTATCCTAATATTTAATTATGCCAAAATATGCATCAGGAAAAAGAGCGTTAGCAATTTCAGATAGATCTGGACTTCAATATCCATGGAGAGAAATGGTAACAGAATGGAATGGAGCTTTTGTTCATGTATCTGAATATGAGCCTAAACAACCGCAATTAGAACCTTTACCAATAAGTGCTGACGGTGTTGCTTTACCACAGGTTAGACCGGCAAGAACTGCACCTGCAGTAGCAAGAATAATGCCGGACAATCCATTTGAAACATACGCAGCTGCCTCAGGTATTATTAATGTAACATTTCCAGGTCATGGTTTAACTGATGGAGACACTTACAGATTTAGAGGTGCTTCTCAAGCAACAACAGCAAGTGGTGGAACTTTTCAATTTGCAAATCCACAAGGTTTTGACGGTATTACAGGAGCTAAACTTGCTTTAGCTGCAGGTTATTCTATTACCACAGGTATATTTAGATCAGGAGTAAGAATTGAAACAGATTATGCTAAAGCTAATTATTTTTATTTTACAGTGAATACTGACACTGCTACATTAGGTAATCAAAAAGGAGGAGGAGTTGGATGTTCTGTTGGACCTATAACTCTTGAAGCATAATGGCAGGAATAAGTTATTCAGGATTAGTTACACAAATTAGAAATTACACTGAAACAGACTCAAATGTTTTAACAACTGATATTTTAGAAAATATTATTTTAAATGCTCAGTCTAGAATATCTCAAGATGTTCCAATTGATGCTGATAGACATATGCAAGAAGGTAATTTAGTTACAGATAAAAATAGTATTTTTGCTCCAGCTGGAGCTATATTCACTAGAGGTATAGAAGTATTTGATTCTACTACAGCTTCAACTGGCACTTTAAGATGGCTTATTAAAAAAGATGTAACTTGGTTAGCTGAGTATATTGAAGATCTAACTGGATCAGGAGGAGCTGATGTAACCGGCATGCCTAAATATTATGCAATGTTTGGAGGAGCAACGGGAGATGGTTCATCAAATTCAGGAGGTTATATGTTAGCACCCACTCCAGACGCAAACTATTATTTTAGAGTTCATTATGATAAAAGACCAGCAACATTAGCATCTGATAACACAACTAATTATATTAGTATGAACTATCCTCAATTGCTTTTATATGCTTGTTTAGTTGAAACTTATGGGTTTTTAAAAGGCCCTACGGATATGTTGACATTATACGAGCAAAAGTATAAAGATAGTATACAAACGTTTGCTTCTCAACAAATTGGAAGAAGACGTAGAGACGATTATACGGACGGCACGGTTAGAATTAAAATTGATTCACCAAGTCCTTAAATTAGGAGAAAAATATGGCTATTACATCAGCAGTTTGTTCAAGTTTCAAAAGTGAACTTTTAAGTGGTAAACACGACTTTGATTCTTCAGGTGGAGATACTTTTAAAATCGCAATGTTTACAAGTTCTGCTTCTCTAGGCGCGAGCACAACTGATTATAGTACATCAAACGAAATTACAAATTCTTCTGGGACTGCTTATACAGCAGGAGGAAAAGCTCTTACAAACCAAGGCGTAACTTTAGACAGCACAACTGCTTATACTGACTTCGCTGATGTGTCTTGGACTTCAGCTTCATTTACAGCAAATGGCGCAATGATTTACAACACAACAACTGATGGCGGATCAGGTACAACAGATGCAGTTTGTGTTATAGCATTTGGTGGAGATAAAACAGTTTCTTCTGGAACTTTTACAGTTCAATTTCCAGCAGCCGCAGCAACTACAGCTATCCTAAGATTAACGTAAGGAGGTAGATCCTTATGGCTTCAATTTGGGGTGGTGATGATCCTTCGGTAGCCTGGGGCATTAACTCTTGGCAATCTAATACAATAACAATATCATTAACCGGTTTAAATATTACATCTGAATTAAATGCAGATGGAGTTAACTCTTTTCCTGAACAAGGATGGGGTTCAGATACTTGGGGCACAGAAAATTGGGGAGCATCTGGATTAGTTGTTGAAGTTTCAGGAGTTTCTTTTTCTACCGCTTTAAATGCGGACGGTGTAATATCATCACCTAATACAGGATGGGGTCGAGATGTATGGGGTGAAGAACCTTGGGGTGAAAGTAGTGACCCCGTAATACCTGTTAGTGGTTATTCAGTTTCAGTTGGTTTTAATTCATCAGTTACAGTTACAGCAGAGTTAAATACAGGATGGGGTTCAGATACTTGGGGATATGAAAACTGGGGAGCATCTGGATTTACTGTAGAAGTTAGTGGAGTAGAATTTTCATCTGTAATTGGAGAAAATGGTTGGGGCACTATTGCTTATGGTGAAGGTGCTTGGGGTGAATGGGTATTGACCCCTGCTGATGTTGTAGGATTAACCGGAGTATCTTTTGGAAGCGCCATAGGAACTTCAAGCGTACAAGTTGATTACACTGACATACCAAGTGGATATTCAGTTGCTACAGAACAAGGAACTGGTTGGACAATCAATAGCGGGGCTGATGTACTTGTTGGGTTAGCTAATCAGACTTTAGGTAGCGCTGTTGGTGAAATAACACCTGCGGATGTTGTAGGAATAACAGGAGTATCTTTTGCGGCTGAAGATGGTGGATCTGGAGTTAATGTCGATGTTAGTTATCCTATTGATAATGTTTCTTTTTCTGCCTCTGTAGGATCAGTCACAGTTACCGACATGGCTGTTGGTTTAACAGGCGTTTCTTTTGCAGGATCTGTAGGAGCAATAACACCTACAGAAATGTCTATAGGATTGACGAGTTTATCAATTAGTGCTAATGTAGGCGAATTATACCCGGTATATTATAAAAACGTTAGTATTGAATCTTCAGCGGGTTATGAAGATGTTGACATTGAAAGTACAACAACGTATACAGATGTAAATATAGCGGCGTAAATTAGGAGAACAAATTATGGCTTCAACATATACACCATTAGGTGTTGAAAAAATGGCTACTGGCGAGAATGCCGGTACATGGGGAACGAAAACTAATACAAACTTAGAAATTTTAGAACAAATAGCTGGTGGATATACCACACAAGCAGTAACAAGTGGTGGCACAGTTAATTTAACTGTTTCAGATGGATCAACTGGAGCAACTTTATCTCACAGAATGGTTGAGTTTACAGGGTCATTATCTGATAATGCAATTGTTACGATACCTTTAGACGTACAAACTTTTTACTTTTTAAGAAATTCAACATCAGGTGCATACACAGTTCAATTTAAATATGCTTCAGGAAGTGGTGATTCATTTACTTTTGGAACAACAAACAAAGGTGATGCTCTTGTATTTGCAACTGCAAACGATGGCACTAATCCAGATATAGATACTTTACCAGCTGGTGATGTTACACTCACTGGAACACAAACTTTAACAAACAAAACTTTAACGTCTCCTAAAATTGGAACTTCAATTTTAGATACTAACGGAAATGAACTAGCTTTATTAACAGCAACAAGTTCAGCTGTTAACGAAATTACATTAGCAAATGCTGCGACTGGAAATGGTCCAATTATTTCTTCAACAGGTGAAACAAACGTTGATTTAAATTTAAATCCTAAAGGAACAGGAGTTCTTAAATCAGCAACTGCAGCAGTTAATATTTCAGGTAAACAATCTATTTGGGTTCCAGCTACAGCAATGTATCCTGCTTCAACTAATGGATGCGCGGATATTTCTCAAACGGAATTAACAGCTCAAAGACCTGAAGTTAAATCTTTAGATTTTGATACTTCTTCAGACGAGTATGCACAATTTTCAATTGCATTCCCTAAAGGTTGGAATGAAGGAACAGTAACTTTCCAAAGTTTTTGGAGTGCTGGTTCAACAGATACAGGCACGGTATGTTTTGCATTACAAGGTGTAGCAGTTAGTAGTGACGATACATTAGATGTTGCTATGGGAACAGCTGTACCTAATACAGCATTAGCTGCTTCCGGAACAGCAAACGATTTAATGGTAAACGTAGAAAGCGGAGCAGTAACAATAGCAGGCTCTCCAGCAGCTGGCGATGATGTCTTCTTTAACATTTTTAGAGATGTTTCAGCAGATACTTACAATGCTGATGCAAGACTCATAGGAATAAAAATATTCTATACTACTGACGCAGCTAACGACGCATAAGGGAAATAGAGTATGGCACAATTTGGATACACAGTACTTGGTTTTGGATCAGGTGGAACCCCTTTAGGAGATTTTGAATATTTAATAGTTTCTGGCGGTGGCGGCGGCGGAGGAGTTGTCGGTGGCGGCGGAGGAGCTGGTGGATACAGAACTAGCACTTTTACTCCAACCAAAGGAGTTCAATATACAATTACTGTAGGTGGCGGCGGTGCCGGTGGACCTATGGGAAATTCACCAGGAAAAGGACAAAATTCTTCAATAGCCGGATCAGGACTTTCAACAATATCATCTACGGGTGGTGGCCATGGCGGTGCTCATGGTGGATCACCTTCTAGTAGCGGTGGAACTGGCGGATCAGGTGGTGGCGGAGCCAGCCACGGATCTCAGGGAGGAACCGGAAACGAAGGAGGATATTCTCCTGTCGAAGGCCACAATGGTGGAAATTCTGGTCCACAATGGGGAGCAGGCGGTGGAGGCGGAGCCTCAGCTGTCGGAAATACAGGATCAAGCGGCGGTGGTGGAACCGGCGGAAATGGATCTGCATCTTCAATTACAGGATCATCAGTAACACGAGGTGGCGGTGGAGGCGGCGGATCTCAAAGTGGAGTCGCAACTGGCGGAACTGGTGGCGGCGGAAACGGTGGAACTCATGGAGCTGCACCTCAAGCTGGAACAGCAAACACTGGTGGTGGCGGTGGTGGCGCTCGAGACGCTGGCGGTTCAAACGGACTAGCTGGTGGAAGTGGAATTGTTATATTAAAAATAGCATCTGGAGATTATTCAGGAACTACAACAGGTTCTCCTTCAGTTTCAACTAGCGGAGCTTTTAAAATAGTTCAATATACAGGAACGGGGACGTACACAGCATAATGGCAAATTTTGCAAAAATTAATGATTCTAATATTGTAACAGATGTAACACCTGTTCATGATTCAGTTATAACTGATGAAAATGGTGATGAACAAGAATCTTTAGGAATAGCTTTTTTAAGAAATACTTATAAAGAACCATCAGCTAATTGGATACAAACTTCATATAACACTAGACACGGTGAACATACACAAGGAAAAACTCAATTAAGATATAATTATGCAGGGGTTGGTTATACATATGATGCTGCTGTTGATGCTTTTAGACCACCAAAACCTTTTCCTAGTTGGATTTTAAATTCAAGCAAACAAATATACGAAGCACCAGTTGCATTACCTGTGCCTCAAGAAGGTTGGAGCTGGGACGAATCAGTTACTAATTGGAGAGATGAAGACGGAGCAGAGTATACACCATAATAAATTCTTAGAAAGAATTAATGAATAATAAGAAATCGAATCACATTATGTTAAAACATTGCATAAAAGATGTAATGATTCCAACATGGTTGTATGAGGGACAATCTGAAATAGATTGCAATTATTATATAAATAAAATTAAAGAAAATATTTCAGATAAACAAAGCTATGCTACTAATGTTTCTGGTAAAATGACTTCTTGGGATTGTTTTGTAAAAGATGAAAAATTTTTAGAATTTATTAAAAATATCATGCCTTTATTTGTTCATCATACTAGATCTACTCAAATTGAATTAAAAGAGGGTTGGGGAAATATATTAAGCCCTGGAGACTATGTTAGTAATCATGATCATAGAAGTGCAGAAATATCTGGTGTTTTATATTTTACTGAGGGAGAACCAATTTATTTTCCTCAATATGATATACATATAAAACCAACGCCAGGTAAATTTTTATTATTTCATTCGATGGTATCTCATTCAGTGCCAACAAATCAATCACAACAAGAACGATATTCTTTAGCATTTAATTTTTATTCTGTTTTTGATCATGGAAAATATACTAGATAATTTTTCTAAATCTTTAGAAAATGTTAAATACCCTCAAACATTTGAAGGATGGCATGTAGAGGGAAGACTTAAAAAAGCAAATCAATCATTTAAATTTGATGTTAGACACATGCAAGAAGTACCATTTTTCGGTTATACTCAATGGGCAAAAAGAGGTAGTATACTTAGTAAAGCTGAAAAAATGGTGTTTGACGGAATTGAAGAGTGGATTATTCTTGATATTAATGAAATTCATAGGTATTTAAAAAGAACAGGATCTAAGATATTAAGTGTAGATGATTTAATTCATACATTAGAATGGACTATTTTTGTTCCAAAGGATTAATTGATCTCTTTTAAAAACTATATATAATGGCTGTTTATGTTACAGAAACTATTTTTTCAACCTGGAATTAACAAACAAATCACTCCAACTGCAGCTGAAAGCCAGTGGGTGGATGGTGATAATATTAGATTTAGATATGGTGTACCTGAAAAAATAGGAGGTTGGGATCAACTAGGTGCTGACAAATTAACAGGAGCTGTTAGAGCTATTCATCATTTCTTAGATAGTAATGGAGTCAAGTATGCTGCTCTTGGATCTAACAAAATTTTATATGTGTATTCTGGCGGAACTTATTATGACATTCATCCAATAAAAAGCACATTTACTGAAACCAGTTGTTTTACTACAAGCTCATCATCGGCTACTGTGACAGTAACTTTTTCTAGTGGTCATGGTATGCAACCAGGAAACATTGTTCGTTTTAGTAGTGTTACAATTACAGGTTCTACATTTTCATCTTCAGATTTTGATGATCAAAAATTTGAAGTTATATCAGTTCCCACTCCAACTACGATTACTATAACGATGGCAACGACCGAACAATCTGGTCCTATAACAACTTCAGGAAGCGCTACAATTCAACTTTACGAACCAGTTGGTCCATCTCAACAAGTTAGTGGAAGAGGTTGGGGAACAGGGCTATATGGAGGAACGGTCCAAGGTCCAGCAACTACGACTCTTTCTGCTGGGATTAATGCATCTACAACCGATATTCCTTTAACAAGTTCAGCTTCTTTTCCAACTTCTGGAGAAATTAGAATTGGTTCTGAGGATATTAGTTTTACTGCTAACGACACATCTACCAACACGTTGAGTGGTGGAGCAAGAGAAGTTAATGGCACGACAGCTGCAACTCACAGTGGAGGAGCAACAGTTACTAATATTTCTAAATACATGGCTTGGGGTGAGGCATCAAGTGAAGACTTTATTATTGATCCTGGCTTATGGATCTTTGATAACTACGGAACAAAATTAATAGCTTTAATTTATAATGGTAAATGTTTTGAGTGGGATGCTGATTTAGCTAATGCAACAGGAACCAGAGCGACTGTAATATCAGGCGCGCCAACAGCTTCAAGACACGTTATTGTTTCTACTCCTGATAGACACTTAGTATTCTTAGGAACAGAAACAACAATTGGAAGTGAATCTACACAAGATGATATGTTCATTAGGTTCTCGGACCAAGAAGACATTAACACGTATGCACCTAAAGCAACCAACACCGCTGGTACACAGAGACTGACTGGCGGATCACGGATCATGGGAGCAAGGCGTGGTAGAGATGCAATTTATATTTGGACAGATACTGCTTTATTTTTAATGAGGTTTGTAGGTCAACCTTTTACTTTTACTTTCTCACAAGTAGGAACTAACTGTGGTTTAATTGGTAAGAACGCAAATACCGAAGTAGATGGAAATGCTTATTGGATGTCAGAAAATGGTTTCTTTAGATATACTGGTAAACTTGAATCTTTACTATGTTTAGTAGAAGATCATGTTTATGAAGATGTAAACACCAACGCTAGAGATTTAATTAATGCTGGTCTTAATAACTTGTTTGGAGAAGTATCTTGGTTCTATGGCACAAGTTCTTCTGATTCTCTTAACAGAGTTGTAACAATTAATTATTTAGAATCTTCTCCACAACGTCCTGTGTGGACTATCGGTACTCTTGCAAGAACTGCTTGGGCTGACTCAGCTGTATTTGATAAGCCGCACGCTTGTTATTATGGGTCTTCTGATAATGCTTCTTTTGATGTACAAGGTAATACTGATGGAAGTACAATTTATTATGAACACGAAACAGGCACTGATCAAGTTGTGTCAGGAGGTACAGTGACTGCTATTCTAGCTAACGTTCAATCTGGAGATTTTGATATTACACAAGATGCTAGAGAAGGAATTACATTTAAAGGTGATGGAGAATATCTAATGAAGATAAGAAGATTTATTCCTGACTTTGTTGCTCAAACAGGAAACACTCAAGTAACATTGAATTTAAAAGATTACTCTAATAGTAGTCAAGCAAGTTCTCCTTTAGGACCTTTTACAGTGTCAAGTTCTACAACTAAAGTGGATACTAGAGCAAGAGCTAGATCAGTGTCCTTAAAAATAGAAAACACAGGATCCTCACAAAATTGGAAACTAGGAACATTTAGATTAGATGTTCAAGCGGATGGAAGAAGATAATGGCAAAAATAGTACAAGCACTTACTCGAGCTAGTAAAGAATATGACGAAGTTGTATTTCAATCTTTAATAAGAGATTTAGATGCTGTAATTGAAAAACTTAATTCTACATATCAAGCAGATGTTAAAGATGAAGTAAATGCGGAGGCATATTTTTTAAACTAATGGCTGTACAAGGTAATACATTTATAAACGCAAAAAAAGATCTTACAGATACAAGTAATACTACTTTATACACTTGTCCTTCTGCTACGACAGCTGTTCTAAAATCTATTCTAGTCAGTGATGATTCAGGATCAGGTGACACTATTACCGTAACTTTAACTGCTGGATCTGATGTATTCAGTTTATTTAAAGTAAAAGCCGTTAGTGCCAATACTACAGTTGAATTACTTACAGCACCTTTGGTAGTTCAAGAAGATGAGATATTAAAGGTTCAAGCTGCTACAGGGGATAGGCTCCATGTTGTGGCTTCAATACTAGAAATTAAGCCTAGACAGGTAGTAACATAATGAAAACCATTAATATAAACGGGAAAGAAGTTCCTGTAATTGAGTCTACTAAAGTAGTAGAAACGTTTAAAAATAAGAAAACAGGGGAGATTTATAAAAACAAAGAAGACTGGGTGTCCAAAAACATCCCTGCAAGTGACATACGAAAAGATGTTGTAGTGCACGCTCCAGGACTTGATTTGTTTCCAAAAACAAAGTAATGTGAAAATTCAGGTGAAATCCCTGCCTTTTTAAAATTTAACTAATACAACTATATGGCTATAACAAGATTACAATTACCCCGAGAAATGTACGCTACTGGAGACATAGTAGAAATGACTGAAAGCTTAGAAGCTGGAGCACCATCTATAAAATATGAAGGTGATAAAAGACCACAAACACAAATGGAAGGAATTGAAGGACAAATGGCTGGCCCCAATTGGTTTTTTAACAGAGTAGAAAATTTAGAATATTTAGGTTACTCTCCAGAAGAAGCAGCTGCCATAGCTATGAATGATGAAGCATATTTTGAAATTGTTGGTGATCCATTAGCTGATGGTGGTCAAGTAAGACAGAAATATGGTCTTGGAAGTATTGTTAAAAAAGCTTTTAAAGGTGTTAAAAACCTTACAAAAAACCCGGCAGTTAGAACAGCTTTATCACTCTATCCTCCTACAGCACCTTATATGAAAGCATTCATGGCAGCGGAATCTTTAGGTCAGGGTGATCCCATAGGAGCTCTTGTTCATTACCACGACAATCCAGGAGCACAAAAAGCCAAAGAAGGAGTAGAAGCAATAGTAAAAAAAAGAGGTAAAAGGGAAGCGGCAGAAGATATTTTTGGAAAAATAAGAGACACTTTATTTTATAAAAAAGATAAAGAGGGAAACATAATAACAGCAGATGGTAAAGATCAAATAGATCCTTTAAAAATAGGCTTAGGAGGTGCAGCAGGTTTATTAGGTATAGCGGCGATGCAAAAAAAAGCAAATCAAGCACAACCTACGATTTCTCAAGTAATGGGAGATAGAGGGGGTAATATTGGTTTAGAAGATATTCAAGAAAAAGTTAGAGCAGCAATTGCAACTGGTGATAAAGATACTTATGAGAATTTAAGAATTACAGAAAATTTAGGATTTTTACCACCTTATGAATCTATTCAAAAAGCCGAAGGCGGAAGAATTGGTTATGCTTCTGGAGGAAAACCAAGCACTTCTATAATAGAAATTATGAGTGTAATTGAAACACTACCTTTTGATCAAAAACTACGGGCTTTGGAAATGTTACCGCCATCAGTAAGAGCAGAAGTAGAAGAAAGACTTGGAATGGCTAAAGGCGGAAGAATTGGTTATGCTTCTGGAGGAAAATCTTCTGCTGAGATGTTAGAAATTATTCAAAGGTTAAGAGCCGAAGGTAAAACTGAATTAGAAATTCAACAAATTTTACAACAAATGTTTTCAGTTTCAGGTTCAGGATCTTCAGGAATTATGAATGTTCCACAAAGACTAAGTATATTAGATCAAATTATAAGACCAGTTACTGAACAAACTTACATACAACAACAACCAGAAGATTTAATTGCAAGTATATCCCCAATAACTTCAGAAAGGTTAGGCACTTCAGTTGCACTGGTGCCTACAAAAGGCAGAATGCAAAGAAGTGACATGAGTGCTTTCTTTCCTACAATGGAAAATATGCAGTTTCCTACTAGAACAATGGAAACTAATATGCCTCAAATTGATGCTACAGGAGCAGCTCAAGGTGGAAGAATAAATAAAGCTGGCGGAGGTATTATGAATATGGGTGGAATGGAAATGGATTTAAGAGGCGGTGGTTTTGTGCCAATGGGTAAAGCAGAAAAAGCTGATGATGTACCAGCAAGATTATCTAGAAATGAGTTTGTAATGACAGCAGATGCTGTTAGAGCTGCAGGTGATGGAGACATTGACCGAGGCGCAGATAAAATGTATGCAACAATGAAAAAGTTAGAGGATAGAGTAGCATAATGGCAATACAACAACAGCAAACATTACCGGCACCTTTTATAGAAGAAGCAGGAAAAGATTATTTAGGTCAATTAAAAGGTTTAACTTCTGTACCTTTAGATACATCTAGATTTGCACCTACAGTTGCAGGTCAAGACGTATTACAAACTCAAGCTGCGACGTTAGCTGGAGATACTGGTGCAACAGGATTAGGTGGTTATCAACAATATTTAACAGCAGCACAAGGTTTAACAGGACCACAAGCTTACAAACCTTATATGACACCTTATCAAACAGATGTTATAGACGCTACTTTAACAGAATTTGATAAACAAACTGGACTTCAAGAACAATCTTTAAGAGATCAACAAGCTAAATTAGGTGTGTTAGGAGCTGGTAGAGCGGGAGTACAACTAGGAGAATACGGTTCTCAAAGAGGATTAGATAGAGCTGCTCTTCAAGCAAGAATGTTGCAGGATGCATTCACTCAAGCTCAAGGATTAGCACAAACAGATTTTAATCAACAAATGAATCTAGCACAACTACAACCATCACTAGCAGCAGGAAGAATTGGTACTTTGGGTCAAGTGGGCGCAAGACAACAGGCTCAAGCACAAGCTCTATTAGATGCAGAAAGAGAAACTAATAGATTACAAGCCATGGAACCATATGAAAGAATAGGCACATATGGAAGCGGAGTTGGAAGTTTAATTTCAGGTTATCCAGCAAGAAGTCAATTTACGGCTACACCAAATCCAACGCCATTACAAACAGCTCTTGGAATTGGATCATTCCTTGGTGGTGCATTTTTAGGAAGGAAATAATGAGTAGAGTATTAAATAGACCTTTGTTTCGTAAGGGTGGTTCTACAAGCGGAATTACTTCTGGATTAGACAAACCAAGACAAAATTATCAGACAGCTGGTAGAGTTGATTATCCAGCTATGTATGAACAAGCAGAAGAAATTACAGAAAAATTTTATCCTGAAAGAGATTCTAAAAGAGATTTTGGCAGGTACTTAATGGATTTTGGTATAGAATTAGCTAATACTGAACCTGCAGGAAGTATTTTTGGAACAGCTTCTAGAGCTTTAAGAGGACCTACTCAAAGATTTTTAGCAAGAGGTGATGTTCAAGATAAAACTAGAACTGAAGCTAAGTCTGATATTTTTAAATCTTTAATAGAATCGGAAGCAGATATTTTAAGTGGTGAATCAAGTGGTAAACTTTACAAAGATCAAGTAATGTTAAGTCAATTATTAGATGCTACTGAAAAAAAACTTAAACTAACAAAAAAACAAAAAGAAGAAGGGTTAAGTCAACAAGAAGAAACAGAATTATTGTTGGCAAATACAACCATTAATCAATTAAGAAAAAGAGATCCATTAGTAGAACAATTCTTAGGATCTAAAGATGTTATTGGATCATTAGTTAATAGTATTTTACCAAGTAAGAAAAGAGAAATGATTACAAATGAAGCTGGTGAAAGAGTTTTAAAATATCCTAATACTCCAGAAGGACAACAACAAATGATTCAAGATGCTATTATAGAGATTAGAGAAATTATTGTAAAAGGTGGAGAAACATCTTTAGCTAAAGGTGGTAGAGTTGGTTATCAACAAGGTTCATTAGTCGAAGATGTAAGTATGGAAGAAGAAACTATTGAAGAACCTACGGCAGAAATGCCTGAAGCTGACGCCATGGATATATCTTATGATGAATTAAGACAAAGATTACCTGAATCAATAAGTGATGATATTGTAACACTTCTTTCTCAAAGTGCAGAAGCTTTAGAAGATTTTGCAATGATACAAACTCAACAAGACGTAGACATATTTAATTCTAAATACAACGTAAACCTAGTCCTACCACAGGAGGTTTAATGGCCATAAAACCTTACGAGCGGTATAAAGTAGACGTTGCTCCAGAAAAAGAAAAGAAAAAACAATTAGAAAATTATACTGATTTTCAAAAAGCAGTTCTATCTGCGCTAGAAGAATATACTGAACCAAAAAAACCAGTTAAATATTTTTTTGGTTTAGATGATGCCGCTAAACAAGTTGGTGTAACAACTCTTTCTAACATATTAAACCCTACAAAATATCTTGCTCAAACTTTACTACCAGCAAAAGATTCTAGAACAGGTAAAGAAAAACCACCTTTTTATAATATTAACAAATTTATACGTGAGTCTAAAGGTATGAAAGAAAAAGACTATATAAGTGGTCTTGATGAAATTGCAAAAGGTTTAGAAACAGGAGTTTGGAAAACGACCGGAGCTCTTACTCCTTTAATCACAGCTCCCATTGATTTTTCTTTAAACACAGATTTTACAAACGCTGTAGAAGAGGCATTAAATGATGAAAGAATTAAACCTGATGAACCAGAAACATGGAGAGGTGAATTAACTTCTTTAGGGGTTCAATATGGTATACCAGGAACTTTAATTACTAAATTAATTATGAGAGCTAATGCTTTAGCTCCTGCTTATAAAGCTTTAGGAATAAATAAATCTACTAAAACAAGTAAGATTGCAAGACGAGCTTTAGAGTGGGCAAGCGTTGGTGCTGTTACAGATTTTATTGCATCGGAACCTGATAGAGGACCCATCACACCTATTCCTTTCACTCAACCTTCAGACACAAAAGGTTTGACTGGAAGAAAAAAAGCTGCGGCTGTTCTTAAAAATAAAGTTAAATATGGAGCCGAAGGAACTATAGTGGGTGGTGGTTTTCCACTTATGGGAAAAGGTTTACAACTTGGTTATAAGTATCTTGGTCCTAAATGGGCTTTAACTCAAACAGCTAGAATAGGTGCAAAAGGAATAGATTATGCTTTGTTTAAACCAGTTAGTTATGTTTTATCAAGAGATGCAGCAGCTCCTGCAGTTAAAGCTACATCAAACGCTATTCGGAATGCAACAGACTGGACACTTACTAAGTTGTTAGCTCCTACCATTAAAGGGCATTTTAAAAATAGAAAACAATTTCCTAAATTTGAAGAATGGAGATTAGGTTCAGCAACTAGTCCTTCTGTTATGAAAAGAGATGCTAAGAGTTTAGATAATTTTCTTTCTTGGTTTAGATCTTATGCTAAAAATCCTAAAACGATTGAAAGAGCAAATGAAGAAGTAAATCTGTATGCTAGAGGAACAGCTAGAAAATTTGATAGAGCTTTTGAATCTCTTGAAAGAAAAGTTTATGACATGGCTAAAAATTTTGAAGGAAGGTATAAAGGAAATAAAACCTCTCCTGCTGGAGAAAAATATTTTTTTGATCAAGTTGATGAATTTGTTAAAGATCAAAGAACACTAGCAAGTTTACCAAAACCATTACAAAATGTTTCTCAACAAGTAAAAAAAGAACTAGTCAAAACTATGGATGCTTTTAGAAGAGCTTTACCTAAAGGTAAAAAAGGAGACGAAGTAACTAAGGATGTTGAATCTGTTTTAAGAGGAAAAACATCTGATTATATGGTTAGATCTTTTAAAATTTTTACAAATGAAAATTATGTTCCTAGTGAAAAGATTGTTAATAGCGCAACTGAATGGCTTAAAAAAAATATAGTAATGAAGGACAAAGGCAAAAGAGAACTTGCCAGAAAGTTTTATCCTAATATGAAACCAGATGGAGCTTATACTGCTTCAGCCAAAGAAATGGTAGATGAAATAATGCACACTGGTAGAGGAGATAATGTAAATCCGTTAGAAACTTTAAAATTAATTTCTAAAAGAATACTACAGGATAAAAAATATAAATTTCTTAACACGGGAGAAGAACTTCCTACAGCAATTAAGAATTTATTAGGGCAGGAAAGAAACCTTAAATTTTCTGTTCTTAACACAGCTACAAATGCTATGACTCAAACCATGGCTAAAAATGCTTCAGATTTTATTGCAAGAACAGGTTTAAAAGAGGGTTGGTTATTTAAATCAAGAGATGCAGCTAGAAATGTTTACCGAGCTCCTCAAAGAATAAATAAAATTCCAAGACTAGGTTTACTTAAAACTGATCTAGAGGGTCTTTATACTTCACCAGAGTTTGCTCAAATGTTTCAAGGATTAGGCGGAACTTTAAAATCTTTTGTAGAAAATGCTTTCTTTAGACACATGCTTCAAATGAAGACAGGGGTTCAAATAGGTAAAACTTTATATTCTCCTGTAACTCAAGTTCGTAATGTAACATCAGCTTCTACATTTGCTCTTAACGCAGGTCACGTTGGAGGTAGAGCCAGTGTAACAGATGCAATGAGAATTGTAATGAACGATATTTTTAAAGCTGGTAAAGATAGAGTTGTATCTAATGCTAATGAAATTATTGCTCCTGAACAGTTTAATGATTTTGTTCAAAAACTTACAAGGCTAGGAGTGATAGATGAAAACATTGTAGCTATGGAATTAAAAGGAGTATTAGACGATATTAAAGTAGGAAAAATTAATACTCTTGATGGATTGTTTGACAGCTTAATTAAAATGACCCCTACCGATAAAGTTGCAAGAGTCTATGCTGGTGGAGATAATCTTTGGAAAATATATGGTTGGAACTTTGATAAATCTCAATTACTTTCAGCTGGAATGAATAGTGTTGATGAAGTAGCTGATTTATTTAAACATATTGGAGAACCTTTTAGTAAAACAAATGTAGCAACAGGAGTTGCTAAAAATTTAGATGATGCTTTAGACGAATTTGCAGCTTATATGATAAGAAATTCTTATCCTACTTACAGTAAAGTTCCTCCTGTAATTCAAGCTTTAAGAAGATTACCTATTGGAAACTTTATATCTTTTCCAGCTGAAATTATAAGAACTAGCACTACTAATATTGGACTTGGACTTAAACTTGCTTCTCATCCTAACTCAGCTATTCGTCAAATGGGAATAAGAAGAATAACAGGAAGTGCTTTAACATTATATGGAATAGGGAAAACTATGTCTGCACTTTCAGAATATTTAACTGGAACATCTGAATCTCAACAAGACGCATACAAAAGATCATTTGCAGCTCCGTGGAATAGAGTTGCAAATTTAATTCCATTAAAAGGATGGAACAATGGTGAAAATTTAATGATTAATTTTACATACTTTATGCCATACGATGTTATTCAAAGACCTTTAGAAGCAGCATTAAAACAAATAAAAGATCAAGATTTAAATCCTAATGAAGTAGATAATTTTCTGTTAAATGCATTATTTAAACCAGAAGGTCCTATTCAAGAATTTTTAGAACCTTTTGTTTCAGAACCTCTAGGTTTTGATAGATTGATAGATGTAACTGTGAGAGATGGTAGAAAACCTGGTGGTGGTAGAGTTTATACCAGAAATGATGATCTTGATGACAAAATTACAAAATCTTTTGCTTATGTTTTAGATGGAATTAAACCTGGTGTTGTTCTTACTTCTGAAAAAATTGGAGCTGGTTTAAGACAAGATGTTTCTCGAGGCGGTAAACCTGTCAATACTTTTGATGAGTTAATTGCTTTAATGACTGGAATAAGATTAATCAGAATAGATACTAAAAAAGATTTAGGATATTACGCTTCAGAATTTAATTCATTAAGCAGAGATATAGATGAAACAGATGGTTTTTATACACCAGAAAACTATACACAAAACACACCTAGTTTAATGGTTAAAAAATTTAAAGAAATGCAAGAAGATGATTTTAGATTGCAAAAAGACATGTACATGAGAATTCAAGACATGAAATTATTAGGTGTTGATGAGTTTACTATTAGACAAATTTTAACAAAGAAAAGAGTTAATGCTAATAAAATTAATAATCTAATGGCCGGTATTTTTACACCAACTACTTATTCTAAACCAAGATTTGATAATAAAGTAAAAGCTATTGAGGAAAGATTAAAAAAAGATTCTGCTGCAAGTGAGGCATATGAATATTTTGTTAATAGAGATTTTGTATTTCCTGAATTTGAACTGAACAATATTATTCTTGAAAATCAATTTAAAGAATTATTTCCTCAAGGTTATAATCCAGATAAAGAAACTTATCAAAAAAACAGCAAAGGACAAACATTGTTTGATGAAAATGGAAATCCTATTAAAGAAAAAGGATTTATAGAAAAACAAATGGATAAAATTGTTCCAAGTATTAAACAAATTATTACGCCAGGTAGTCCTATGAGTAAAAAAATTAATACACCACCTTTACCAAAAACAGAAATGCCAAAAGTAGCTACAATACCACAAGAAACCAACCCAATTTCCGGCTTGACAAGAACCCAGACAGCGTTATTGTCACCAGAGGAACAGGAGATTGCGAAAAAAATTTAATGGCTATAGAACCAAAAACTACAAGAGAACATATTGTATCCCTTTACGGACATATAAAGGGTGTTAAACGAGATATTGCACACATGCACAAAGGTATTCATGATTTGGGTGGCAAGATAGATAAAATCTATTGGGTTCTTTTAGCTACGGTGGGGGCTGTAGCCTTACAATTATTTCAACATTTTTTAGGATGAAACTAACAGCTAACTTTACATTGGATGAATTAGTAAAAAGCCAAACGGCTGAAAGAAAAGGTATTAATAATAATCCATCTCCAGAACAAATAGAAAATTTAAAAGCTTTGGCTGTAAATATTTTGCAACCTATCCGTGCACATTTTGAAAAACCAGTACAGATATCAAGCGGCTTTAGATGTGCAGAACTGTGCATAGCAATTGGCAGCAGTGTTAACAGTCAACATACAGCAGACAATCATGCAGCCGCTGCAGATTTTGAAATATGGGGAATTGATAACGAAGTTTTAGGAACTTGGATTAAATCAGAATTAGAATTTGATCAACTAATTTTAGAATTTTACAAGAAAGGCGAACCAAATTCAGGTTGGATACATTGTTCTTATTCAACAGATCACAATCGCCAACAGTGTTTAATCGCTTACCGAGACGATAAAGGTAAAATTAAATATAAGGGTTGGTAAAAATTCTGCGCGCCTCACGCGTATATCCTATTATATCCAGGATTTAAGTTCTTCTCCCATTACTTCAGATGCAATATTAATTTTTTTACGTAAAGATTTTACAATTTTATTATCTACTGTATCGTTTGCTATAATATCTATGTAGGTTACTTTTCCTTTTTGTCCTATTCTATGTGCTCTATCTTCAGATTGCATTCTTTTCTCTAAATCATATCCGTTAGAATAATAAATAACCGTATTAGCTGTGACTAAAGTTAATCCATAACCACCTGTCTGTGGTGTTCCTACAAAAAATCTACATTCTTCTTTTTCTTTAAAATTTTTAATAGCTTTGGTTCGTTGATCGGGTAGCGTTTTGCCATAATAATGAACCACGGACCCCGGACCATATTTTTTCTCTATTGCTTTTACTATGGTTTGTATATCATGTTGATAATGAGCCCATATAATGGCTTTACCCTCTACTTCTTCTATAATTTCTAATAGTTCTGATAACCTGTTGTTTTTAATATTTTGAATAGTTCCATCATCAGCAGAAAAATGTCCACATGTTATTTGATGTAGTCTCATTAATTGTGTTAGAGCTGTCATGGTTGTAACAGTTTTACCATTTAAAGTTGCAAGTGCTTCTTGTTTCATTTGTTTGTATAGTTTTTGTTGTTGTGGAGTTAGTTCTATTTCTCTTTTCATATATATTTTATCCGGTAAATCTAAACAATCTTCTTTTAATACTCTATATGAGAATGTTTGTAGTTGATCAGACAACTCACCTAAATTTTTAAAATGACTTACAACTTGTATGGATCTACCAGAAATATGTAATGTTTTCATTTCTGCATATCTATTTCTAAAAGAATAATAAGAAACACAATCTAAATGACTAGGATCTAAAAACTCGCATTGGCTATATAAATCTAACGGATTTTTAGTTACAGGAGAACCTGTCATTATTCTTCTATACTTAGCAATATGTGAAAGACCTAAAATATTTTTTGTTCTTTTTGCTTTAGGGTTTTTAATAGTTGTGCTTTCATCAATGGCTACAAGAGCATTGTGTGCAATTAAAAAATCCATAGCAAAATTTTTACCTTTGTCCGTACTAAAAGCTTCTACATTCATTACTAATATTTGGAGTTCATGACCTGGAGCCATGACACTTTTTAATTTTTCGAATTGTTTATTGTTTATGTTCGCTTGCCACATTACTGCCACTTTGTCTATGTGTTTTGGTAAATGTGTGGGTAGTTCTTGATTATACCACGTACCCATAACACCTTTAGGTGCAATAATAAGAGCGCCATCAATTTTACCTTTATCATATAGCATAGCCATATTATCAATAAGAACTTTTGTTTTACCTGTACCCATCTCCATAAAATAAGCAAAAGTTTCTTTGTTCCATGACTTTTCTAAAGCAGTAAGCTGATGTTTATACGGCTTTGTCTTAAATTTATAATTCATGTTTTCTTTCTATTGACTTTTTATAACACATCCACTATATATGTCAAGTATGAAAGCTCGGAAGAATGATTTACCATTTGAGGCTTGGAAATTACGCACACCAACAGTGTATGTGATTCAAGAAATCGCGGGAACTAGAGAGGGCAAACCTAAAATTAATATTATGGGTGCTGCCAACTATGGCGGTTTTAAATTTTTACTTCCTGAACTTTCTCAAATCATATTTTCTCCTGGCCCGTTAATATATAAATTGAGACAAGGATTGAAAGACTATTCTTCTCAAGATTATTTATTGTTAACGGGCGACCCAGCAATAATAGGTGTTGCTTGTTCTATCGTTTCTGATATTACCAATGGAAAATACAAATTATTAAAATGGGACAAACAAGAAAGAAAATATTATCCAATAGAAATAAATTTATTCGAGAAAGGAAAATTAGATGAATAGAATTAATTTTGAGCAAGATAAACAAGATGTTGTAGAAAAAACTTCTAACATTGATAAACTTGCAAATAAAATAAAAGAAATGCAATCAATACAAAAAGATATTGAAATAAAAGAAGAATACATAAAACAAAGAAAAAAAGATTTAGACCATGTTTCTGGAGAAGTTATTCCAACGATGTTGGCAGAAATGGGTTTATCTCATTTAAAACTTGCAGATGGATCATCTGTAGAAGTTAAAACGAATTACAGCGCCACTATTACTCAAGCAAATAAAGAGAAGGCGTTTAACTGGCTTCGTCAGAATGGATTGGGCGACATTATCAAGAATGAAATTGTCGTTTCTTTTGGACGTTCTGAGGATGACAAGGCAGCAGCATATGCTGAACTTGCGAAGGGTCAAGGGCATCAACCGACACAAAAGTTGAAGGTTGAGCCTATGACCCTGAAAGCGTTAGTCCGTGAACGAATCGAAGGCGGAAAAGAAATGCCGACGGAACTTTTCAATGTTTTCATTGGAAATAAAACAACAATAAAAAGGAAACAATAATCATGAATCAAGAAGTCGTGAAAAGACAACAAGCTGGAGCATTATCAAATGATATGTTTGAAGCTGATAAGCATCAGGATACTGGTGCTATGACACAAGAGGATCAAGCACTTCCGTTTTTGAAAATCTTGAGTCAACTATCTCCCGAGTGTAATAAGAGAGATGCAAAATATGTTAAGGGGGCAGAACCTGGCATGATCATCAACACTGTCACAAATGAAATATTTGATGGCGATAAGGGAATAGATGTTTTGCCTGTGTATTATAAAAGACAATATATAGAATGGCGAGACAGAGGTGATAGCGGTGGAGCTCCGGTTAAAATATATGAAGCTGGAGATGATCTACCTCAAACAACAAGAGACAAGGGAAATAAAGATAGATTAGCTAATGGTAATTATCTTGAAACAACTGCGTCTCATTATGTTATAAAATTGAATGGAGTTCCTCAAAGAGCTCTTCTTTCTATGAAAGCGACTCAATTAAAAACAAGTCGTAAATGGAATTCAATGATGAATAACATTATTCTGAGGGGTAAGAACGGTTTATACCAACCGCCTTCATTTAGTCATATTTATAAGCTAAAAAGTGTGCAGCAGTCTAACGACAAGGGCACATGGTTTGGCTGGGATGTGTCTAAAGTTGGAGAAGTAAAGGATAGAGGATCATATGAAATGGCAAAAGCTTTTTCCGGACAAGTGTCTAAGGGAGATGTCGAAGCTAAACATAGTTCTGATTCCAACTCAACTACATCTAAAAACCACTTTTAATAATTCACCACCGGTGAATGGGACGAGGCGGTTAAGCGAGAGTGTACCCGCCTCTCCAAAAAGGAGATATGAAAAATTTTATTGATTTATTTTCTGGATTAAAAAGAGCTCATGGATGTACCTACGTTGAAAAGAAAAATGCAGATGGAACAAAAATTAAAGGTAAGTCTTTTGTAAAAAGAGAAGAAGTAACAGAAAAACATTGGCAAGATCATTTAAACGGAATTGAACCTAGTCTAGGTATCATACCAATAGACGAAACTAACAAATGTAAATGGGGTTGTATTGATGTAGATAAATATAACTTAGATCACAAAAAAATTATTAATCTTATAAATAATAATCATCTACCTTTAACTATGTGTCGTTCTAAAAGTGGGGGTGCACATATATTTTTGTTCACTACGGTTCCAGTTGATGCATATTTAATGAGAGATAGATTAAGTTCTATAAGTGCTTTGTTAGGGTTTGGTAATGCAGAAGTGTTTCCAAAACAAGTTGAATTAAAATCGGAAGATGATACAGGAAACTTTCTTAATTTACCATATTTTAATTATAAACAAACTACAAGATATGCCTTTAATTTTAAAGGTGAAGCAATTACACTATCACAATTTTTTTTAGCAATAAAAAGATTAACTCCTGAAGAATTAGAAAAATTAAAACTAACAAGACCAGAGTCAGAATTTAGTGATGGTCCCCCATGTATAGAATCTATTACACAAAATAAATTAAATGATGGAAGAGATAGGGTTATTTATCAATACATACAATATGCAAAAAGAAAATGGCCAGAGGAATGGCAAAAACATATAAACGCTTTTAATTATAAATACTTTGACCCACCTTTAGATGACAAAACAATTCAAGACAAAATAAAATACCACGAGAAAAAAGAATTAGGTTTTAAATGTAATGAAGATCCTATGTGTAATCATTGCGACAAAAAACTATGTTTAACAAGACCTTTTGGAATTAAAGGTCAGTCTTTATTTCCAGATCTTAATGATCTTCAAAAAGTAAATCTTGATGACCCATATTATTGGGTAAACGTTGATGGAGAAAGAGTAAGGTTAAAAGATACTTCTTATCTCCAAGAACAAAGATTGTTTCAAAGGGCTGTAATGGAACAGGTAAACAAAGTTCCTCCAACACTAAAGAAAAAAGAATTTGTTGATATGGTTAAATTGCTTTTTGCAAACATAGAAATTGTAGAACCACCAATAGGTTCTTCTAAAATAGAACAATTACTAGATCACTTAGAAGAATATTGCACCGATAGAACAGCAGCTGGAGTTAAAAAAGAAGACATGATGTTTGGAAATGTATGGACAGATAAAGGAAAACACTATTTTATTTTTAGAGAATTTTTTAATAAATTTTTATTAAAAAGAAGATGGAATGAAAAATACGATGAAACGTTAATAATATTACGTGATAAGTGTGGATGTGAAATTGTAAGAGAAACTATAGGTAAAAAGAAAATAACAGTAACAAGCGTTAGTGAATTTACTAAACAAGATAATGTTTACAGACCAAAACAATTTAAACCAAAGGATGTATTTTAATGAATGATGAATTGTTATTACTAGTTGTGGTAACAGCCGCATGGATATTTATAACTTTATGAAGACAATTGTATTAGGACCGCCAGGAACAGGTAAGACCACTACATTATTAAATGAAATGGATAAGTGTTTAAAAAACACTGACCCAGATAAAATTGGTTTTTTTTCTTTTACACAAAAAGCGGCTTATGAAGCCAGAGACAGAGCAATGAAAAAATTTAATTTTAGTGAAGATGATTTACCTTATTTTAGAACACTTCATTCTTTAGCTTTTAGACGCTTAGGATTAAAAAAAGAAAACGTTATGCAAAATAAACATTATCAAGATCTAGGAAGAAAAATGAATGTTAGATTAGATTATCATGAGTATGACAACGAACATACCGGTATCTTTAACACAAACAGTGATATACTCAGAATAATTCAATTATCTAAATTAAGAAATATTACTCCTGAACAGCAATACAACTTACAAGAACACACACAAGATGTTTCATTAAGAGATTTGTTAATTTGTTATAATGAAATTAATGCATATAAGAAAGAATATAATTTAATTGATTTTACAGACATGATTATTAATTTTGTTAAATCAGATGTATCACCAAAATTTGATGTTGTTTTTTTAGATGAAGCTCAAGATTTATCAAGCGTTCAATGGAATATGGCAAAATCTATTTGGGATAAAACACAAGACACATATATTGCAGGCGATGATGACCAAGCTATATTTAGATGGGCTGGTGCAGATGTAGATAGTTTTATTACACAAAAGGGAAAGATAATGCAGCTAACACAATCATATCGAGTCCCGCAGGTTGTGCATGATATTGCATCCAAGATAGTAACAAGAATACAAAACAGATTACCAAAAAAATGGAGACCAAAAACGCAAAGAGGTTTACTTTCATATTATCATGCTTTTCAAGATATTAACATGAAAGAAGGTAATTGGCTAGTGCTAGCTAGAACAAGATACATGTTGAATGATTTAGAAAATGTACTATACTCTAAGGGAATGTTCTACAGAAATAAATTTAAGAAAGCATATGAACAAGATTTATATGATGCTATATTTGATTGGGAAGAAGCTCGTAAAGGTAAACCAATAAATGCAGAACAGATAACTAGAATTGCTTCTTACATGTCTCCTAATCATTATCAAAAAGAAGAACTTCAACATTTAAACAAAGATTTATTTTATTCAATAGAAGAACTATTAAACAGTAAAGGTTTGCTTACACAAAAAGTTTGGTATGAAGCATTTGATCAAGCGCCAGAGGAAAGGGTTAGGTATATAAGAAGAATGAGAGAGAATGGAGAACAATTAAATAAGAATGCTAGAATTACTTTGTCTACTATTCATGGAGCAAAAGGTGGGGAATCACAAAACGTTGTGTTGTTAACTGATTTAAGTAGAAATACACAAAGAAATTATGAAAGAAATCCTGATGATGAGAATAGATTATTTTATGTTGGTGCAACTAGAACTAAAGAACATTTACATATCATTAGACCACAAGATATATACAAAAGTTTTAGAATATGAAAAGTAAAGCATATAAAAAACAAGTTGGAGGATCTCACTATCAATCGATGATCATTCAGCCGAGCGAGTTTATAAATAAAAATAACATACCGTTTGCGGAAGGGAATGCTATTAAGTACCTGTGTAGGCACAAGCAAAAAAATAAAAAAGAGGATTTATTAAAGGCCATTCATTATTGTGAAATGGCAATAGAGAGGGACTATGGCGACGCCGATTTTTAAACCACAAACAGAGTGGACGGCACCGACGGATTTTCCAGATCTTACAAAAGTAAGTGAAATAGCAATAGATTTAGAAACCAAAGATCCTAACTTAAACGAAAGAATGGGATCAGGATCTGTGTTAGGAATAGGAGATGTTGTAGGAATATCTTTAGCTACTTGTGATTGGTGTGCATATTATCCTATCGCGCACGAAGGTGGCGGTAATATGGATCGTAGAATGGTTCTAAAGTGGCTACAAGACCAAATGAACACAGAGTCTACCAAAATATTTCATAATGCAATGTACGACGTTTGTTGGTTACGTAGACTAGGTATTAAAATTAATGGTAAGATTGTTGATACCATGATTGCTTCTGCTCTTATAAATGAAAATAGATTACGCTATGACCTTAATGGAGTTTGTAGAGATTACATTGGTAAAGGTAAAGATGAATCAGCTTTGTATGAGGCTGCAAAGTCTTGGGGTGTAGATGCAAAAGCTGAAATGTATAAACTCCCAGCAATGTACGTTGGTGCTTACGCGGAGCGTGACGCTCAACTCACATATGAGTTGTGGCAGGAATGTAAGAAAGAAATATTACATCAAGATATTGAATCTATTTTTAATATGGAAACAGAGTTGTTTCCTGCTTTAGTTGATATGAGGTTTCTCGGTGTACGTGTAAATCAAGAACAAGCAGCGATCGAAAAGAAAACATTAATAGAACAAGAGAAAAAAATGTTAGGTGAAGTGTTAACAAGTACAGGTATAGATGTACAGATTTGGGCTGCAAGGTCCATAGCTAAAGTGTTTGATAAGTTAGGTTTACCTTATGACAGAACAGAGAAGACTGGAGCACCATCATTTACCAAGAATTTTTTAGCGAATCACCCACATAATGTGGTCAAATGTATAGCAAAAGCACGTGAGATTAATAAGGCTCACACGACATTTATAGATACCATTCTAAAGTATAGTTTAAACGGCCGTATCCATGCGGAGATTAACCAATTGCGTGGAGATGTCGGTGGGACAGTCACTGGTAGATTTTCGATGAATAACCCCAATTTACAGCAGATTCCTGCTCGCAACAAGGATCTCGGCCCACGGATCAGATCATTGTTCTTACCAGAAGAGGATCATACCTGGGGTTGTTTTGATTATAGCCAACAAGAACCACGTTTAGTTGTACATTATGCAGCTTTACTAAATCTTTATGGTGTTGATGATGTTGTGCATTCTTATATGCAAGGCGATGCAGACTTCCACCAAATTGTAGCTGACATGGCTGACATTCCTAGATCCCAAGCTAAAACAATTAATTTAGGATTATTTTATGGTATGGGTAAAAACAAATTACAAGCAGAGTTAGGTGTAAATAAGTTACAAGCTGATGAACTATTTAAACAATATCATACTAAAGTTCCATTTGTTAAAGCTCTTATGAATGAAACAATGGAACGAGCTCAAGACACTGGTCAGATAAGAACGTTGTTAGGTCGACTGTGTAGGTTTCATTTATGGGAGCCAAACCAGTTTGGCATTCACAAAGCACTACCTCACGAAAAAGCTATTCAAGAACATGGACCAGGAATTAAAAGAGCTTACACATACAAAGCTTTAAATAGATTAATACAAGGATCTGCAGCTGACATGACAAAAAAAGCAATGATTGAATTACACAAAGAAGGAATTGTTCCACATCTACAAGTTCATGATGAATTAGATATTTCTATTTCATCTGAAAAAGAAGTTCAAAAAATAAAAGACATAATGGAGACATCAGTTACACTTGAAGTTCCTAACAAAGTAGATTATGAATTTGGTAAGAATTGGGGCGATATAAAATGAGGAATAATTATGGCTTACTTAAATGCAAACATACCGGTGCAATATGCACAAATTAAAAGAGAATATTTATATGATCTTAAAAAACATCACGGTGAAGTTGAAGACTGTATTATTTTTGGTCTTTCGAGTATTACGGGGCGTAGTATCCTTTTTCATTGTATTATGGAAAATGGAGCTATCTTCTATCGTCTCCCAATATCTGCATTCATTCAAAAAGGCTTTAAACCAGAAGAAGTTCCCCAACGTAGATTGGATGAGCTACAGCTTTGGAATTGTTTCAGCTATTATCCTTCTGTACATACTTGGGATATTTTAGAAGGACAATCCGGAAAATACATCGGCAAAGATAAAAAATGGCACAAAGGTGCTTACCTATTTACGGTTGACTTTGCTCATCCTGAGAGTAATATACTTGACACCGACCATTCGGAAATTCCGCACGAACACAAGTGCGCTCACATCATAGCTCTTAACGACGGGAACTATGCAGCACAACCAAACAACAGATGTATATGGGACATACCTTCTTTTACAGTTAAAGACGAAGTTCCTAAATGGAAAGTGCAAACTTCTGAATGGAACGTAGAAAATACAAGTAAATGGGTGACAGAAGACACCGATAACTTTTTCTACGAAATTGAGGAGAAAAAAAATGATGACAAAAATTAGAAGATTCTTTAGAAAAATTTCTAGATGGATCGTAGCACAGTACAACGGATTTGATAAGTAATGATGGAAAACACGTGTAAAAAATGTGGACATTTATGTCATTGCATGGAAGCAGATCACGAAGGTTGTAAATGCGAAGATTGTAGATGCAGTCCAGCGGAGAATAAAAATGAAGAAAATTAAATCTATTTTAAAAAGATATTGGGGCGAAAATTTAAAAATGGACAATGGTCTTATAAAACAATGGGTCCTAAAAATTTTTAAAAAAGATGAAAAATAAAAATAAATTATCCAAGTTTGAATGGGTCAAAAAGAATATAGTAATTGTTCCGGTTGTAGCAGCTATACTAGCCGGAACTTTTACATCAGTTAGATATGTATTAAGTTTAACTGATACTATTGAAGCAAATAAACAAACTATCATTAATCTTGAAAGAGATCTTGAAGTTGCAAAAGAAAGACTAACAGACACAGCAACAAGATTATCTGCAGCTGAAGCAACGTGGGAGATGGCAGAAAATTTATATAGACAATTAGCAGACCAAGTAAGAGAACATGCGTACGATATTAAAGACCTGTCTCGTTAATCTAGCGTGGATATTATTATTTTTGTTTGTGGTGACAACATCAGCACAAGCACGTAACGAATACTTAAACGATGGTACTAACAGCTGCGATCAAGGTAGTTGGGAAGCGTATACAGAAGTGAGACAGCATGAATATAAAAGTGGTAATAATGATGAATCA
>VTLG01010499.1_pt1 | contig 29383 bp, 40 predicted proteins | sample 4694571 | NCBI WGS metagenome assembly VTLG01 (sample SAMN12604809, study PRJNA352737) | marine metagenome | biome: ENVO:00000447; feature: ENVO:00000209|ENVO:00000569|ENVO:01000036; material: ENVO:00002151; isolation source: viral sequences binned using virsorter ...
ATAGTTCGTTGTTACAGCTTGGTCATTCTCATAGAAAACCTCATCAGAACCACCACCAGTTGCACCAGCTGAGATTCCTGTAAGATTTGATCCATCAATAGCTGGCAATGTTGAGGGGAATCTTGCATCAGGAATTGTTCCAGAGGAAAGATTACTTGCATTTAAAGAGTTAATTACAGATGAAGTGACGTAGCCAGCACCGTTAGTTATTGCGTTGTTGTTAAGAGAGATATTTGCTGATCCATCAAAAGAAACACCAGCTATGTTTCTTGCTGTGGCAAGTTTTGTGGCTGTAGCAGCGTTTCCAGAACAGGCAGCAGAAGTTCCAGAACTTGTTATATAGCCAGCACCATTTGTTAGCTGGTTGTTGTTAGTTACATTCGTAGCACCTGACGCAATACCATCAAGTTTATTTTTAAGAGTAGTAGTAAAGTTTTGGTCTGTTTGACTAGCTACGGCAAAATCTAAAGTACCGTCACCGTCTTGATAAGTAACTGTAATACCTGATTCTGTATTACCACTTACCATACCGCCTACAATGTCTTGGACCTGTTCATTGGTAAGCGTTGCAGTTATATACCCTGCTCCATTTGTTAACTGATTATTATTGGTAACATTAGTAGCACTTGCTGCAATGCCATTTAATTTTGAAAGTAATGCGTCTGTAAAAGCATTTGTATTGCTATTAGATTCATAAGCAGTTTTAATTTCTGAGGCTGATTGGTCAGCAGTTGCTCCAGCTTCAATGCCGTCTAATTTACTATGGTCGGCATCTGTAAAATTATTATCAGTTTGGCTTGCAACAACAAAATCAAGTGTACCGTCAGAATCTTGGTAAGTTACTGTTATACCTGTTTCAGTGTTACCAGTAACCATACCGCCTACAAAATCTTCAACTTGCTCTTGAGTAAGGGTTGCAGTTATGTAGCCAGCCCCATTGGTCAGTTGATTATTGTTAGTTACATTTGTGGCAGATGCAGCAATTCCATTTAATTTAGACAATAAAGCATCAGTGAAAGCGTTAGTATTGCTGTTTGATTCGTATGCTGTTTTTATTTCAGATGCACTTTGGTCAGCGGTGGCGTTGCTCTCAATTCCATCTAATTTTGTACCATCACTAGCTACGTCACGCCCATCAACGGTTCCACTACAGCTAATATTCCCTGTTACATCAATCCCTGCACCAACGTCTAGATTTCCTGCAACATCAACTGTTCCATCTGAACTTATACTAAACCTAGTTGCAGCGTTGGTTATGTCATAAGCAACAAAAAGCCCGTTAGAATTAGTTATCCGAAAATCGGAATTATTATTATTATCTACTAAATCTAATCTAGGTGCATTATTTGATATAGTTAGATTTCCTGTCATTGTATCATTGGCATCTGACCTTAAAAATTGTCCAGAAGATATGCCATCTAAAGTATCAGCATCTAGCCCACTTCCAGAGCCATCTACAGTTTTTATAAGTGTTAAAATTTCACTGGCCGTTTGATCTGCGGTGGCTCCACTTTCAATGCCATCTAGTTTAGAACCATCAACAGATAAATCTCTTCCATCAACAGTTTGACTTCCAGAAAAAGTAATATTTCCTGTAAATTGGCCACCAGCTAAAGGCATTTTTGTTGCCAAGCTATTCGTAACAGTTGTACTAAACGCAGCGTCGTCGTTCATTGCAGCGGCCAGCTCATTGAGTGTATCCAATGCGGAAGGTGCTCCATTTATCAGATTGCTTATCGCTGTAGATACAAAAGCTGTTGTAGCAACTCTTGTTGTGTTATTTCCAGCCGATTGTGTCGTTGCTGTTACTCCGTTGGTCAATACACCAGAACTAGAAGTCAAGCCACCAAACAAAGTATCTCTTGTCGCTATATCAACTCCATCAACAGTACCTGTAACTGTGATATTTCCTGTTACATCAAGACCAGCACCAACATCTAAATTGCCAGTTACATCAACGTGTCCATCAGAATTTATGACTAATCTATCAACACTATTTGTAGTATCTGTAAAATTTAATTTATTATGTTGTGCATTTATTCTGAAATCAGGATTATCGTCACTATCAACAAAATTAATCGCTGGACTTACATCAGTTAAAACAATATCTTTTCCTCTAAGGACTCCAGTTGTAGTTATATCTTGAGAACCAAAATTTGGAGAAATCTTTGTACCAGCTATCGCTGCACTTGCATCAATCTGTGCGTTTACAAGTCCGCTACTGTTAAATAATGTTTTTATATCACTTGCTGTCTGATCCGCAGTAGCACCAGATTCTATTCCATCAAGTTTTGAACCATCAGTAGCCAGATCCCTGCCATCTACAGTTCCTGATACGGATATATTCCCAACAACATCAAGTTTTTGACTTGGCGAATTACTACCTATACCTAAATTTCCAGCAGTAGTCAAATAAAGTCCATCATCACTTCCCGCACTTGTATTTGCAGTAATCATCAAGGCTCTATTTAATGTGTTTATATGACAACCACCAGCACCGCCTCCAGCACTACTGTCTTGAAATATTCTGAAAAGCTTAGTAGTACTATGATCTTGCCTAATAATACTAAAAATATCAGTATCTAAAGCACTAGCTTTTACTGTTAAATTGCCAGACAAATCAGTATCTCCAGCAACTTCAAGCCCTGTTCCGTTTATTAGTTTTAAATCTGTACTTGTAAATCTGGCAGAAATATTATTTGACCCTGCTTTTCTATGTGCAATTTCAATAATTCCATCTTCAGATCCAGAAGTTGCATCACCTATCTTTCCTGTAATTTTTGCATAAATCTCTTTGCTATCGTCAGCACTTTCACCACTAAATTTAATCTGACCAAGATAATCTGCGGCTGCTGGTGATGCACTGATTCTGTATAAATCCAATTCTGGTGCGGCAGAGCTACCACCATCACTAGAAGATATTGTTAGGTTGCCAGCAAAACTTGAGTTACCAGTAGAAGATATTTCGCCAAGAATTATATTTTCACCAGAGATAGTGGATAGAATCTCTGATCCTGTCATATCAGCAGTTGCATTAGCTTCAATGCCAGCTAACTTATTGAAATTAGCAGCCGACATTGAGCCAGCATTAACTAATCCAGCAGCCTGTAATTTAGATCCATCTATAGCTGCACTTCCGCTTATATCAGCATTCACGATAGTTCCGTCAGCTATTTTGGCAGATGTTACAACTCCATTATCAATGGTAAAAGTATCGCCACCATTGCTGACAGTTATATCTCCCTTGTCTCCATCTTCTATACCACCACCACTTCCAGATATTTCAGCTACAGATCCGTTGTCTTTTTTTGTAAAAAGCTTACCAGAGTCAGTCCTGATAGCTATTTCTCCAACAATTAAATCACTAGCACTTGGATCACTTCCGCTTCCAGTCTTAAGTTTAATTGTATTTGCCATTGGTTCACCTCCCTATGATTTGATTCTAGTAGGTGCCTCCATTAATGTCGAACCCAGAAGTAGAGCCATCTTCTAAAAATGTGACTAAATCAGACAAGGCCACCTGTTTCATTGTTCCGTTGTCGTTCATAACCATACGATCTGCGGTTGCAAGGGTTGTCGAGGTTGCAGATGTACCTCCATCCATAATATTCAACTCAGAAGTCGTTGCAGTGATGCCATCCAAAACATTCAGATTTGCAGTCGATAAAGTTGCACCGTCAAGAATTGCTACTTCAGTTGATGTTAATAAGGCCAATGCAGCGGCAGCCCCAGATTGACAGCCAGATAAAGCAGTTAAATCAGCATCTAAAGGTTGTTTATTATTCAACTGGGTTTGAATACTTGATGTAGCATCTACTCTGTTCAGTTGTGCTGTGGTAACAGTTGCTCCGTCTAATATCTGCACTTCAGACTGTGTTAGATCAGCTAAAGCACTTGCTGTGTTAGAACCCATTGTTGCAAGCTCTGTCAATTCAGCATCTAGGGGCTGTTTGTTATCTAATTGAGTCTGTACGCTTGATGTTGCATCTAACCTGTTTAGCTGTGCAGTTGTTACCGTTGCTCCGTCAAGAATCTGGACTTCAGTATTTGTCAAATCTGCTAAAGCATTAGCAGTATTTTGATTCATGGTCGCCAATTCTGTTAACTTGGCTGAGTTAGCTTGAACGTCTGTGCCGATCACTAGACCCAAATTTGTTCTCGCACCAGAGGCTGAAGTTGATCCTGTACCGCCATCGCCTACCGCTAATGTTCCTGTTATAGAACTAGCAGAAAGATTAACAGCAATTTCAGTAGATTCAATGGTAAGTCCACCATTGGCTTTTAGATCTACAGAAAGAGTATTACCAGATTTATCTAAACCATCACCAGCTATAACTTGACCCGCCCCAGAGAATTGAACAAAGGTAAGGTTATTTGTCCCAACAACCGCTGATCCCTTATCAGAACTACAAACAAAAGCATTATCACCGTTAACAGTACCTGATTCAACAAAAGTGAAAGCCCCTGCCGCATCAGCCCCAGCAGCTAAGTCATCAACCCTTGCTGGTGAAGATCCGACTTTGTAGATACCGTTCTCTGAAGCTGTGTTTTGGTTTTTGACCAATACTCGATCATTTGTAGAAAGAGTAACGCCATCTAATGTATCTCCATTATTAAGAGCTGTTGCAATGGTAATATTTGCTGTTGTTGCTGCTTGACAAGAATCTTTGATATCTAAGCCCTGTGCGACTCCATCTACATAGCCTTTATTAGCGGCATCAGCATCAGCAGTTGGATCAGCTAAGTTTGTAATTTTTTGACTTGCAAAACTAACCGCACCATTTGGGGCAGTCATTTCATTTAGCCTGTTAGTTCTAACGCCTGTGTCGAAATCACTGATTTTTGTATGAGCAATAGAAGGAATATCAGCAGCAACTAAACTTCTAAATGTAGGTGCAGCAGCAGATCCAGTGGTAGGGCCAGCTAATATTGAATTTGCACTTCTTGTATCTGTCTTGTTAAAAAATGCACCAGCTCCACCGATTGTGATTATTGAACTTGCAGCGGGTGGAGTATTACCATCATCACCAAAACCATAATATAGTTTCAGATCATTTTCATTAAACGCTAATTCTGAAGGAGATAAACTTGAAGGTGCGCCAGCCGAACCACTAGCTGCTCTTTTTTTAATTCTTATAGTGTTAGACATGGCTTAAAAATTTCCCCCATTAACGAGTGTAAGCTTGGTTGTAGTTGAATCTAATTTAAGCTTACCAGAACTTGCGTTGTAGTACATCACAGAGTTGTCTTGTTTATCAGTATGGTCTAATAAAATATCAAAGCCTTCTCCTTGAGGGCCTTGTGGCCCTGCTACTTTGACAGTTACAACTCTTGTTTCACCGTTAACAGTAACAGTGTTTTTGTTTTGAGTGATGTTAATGTTGCTCATTAGATTGTGGTATAACCTTCACTTACAAATATATTACCCTCTAAATAATATTCTCGCTTGCCTCCTGAGTTTAAAATTAAAACATCATAAGATAATTCATCTGGTGTAAACTGTGTTGTCTGCGTACTAGAAAGACTTATTGTAAATTCACCATTGGATCTATTTGTATAAGCAACTGTGAAGTCTGCGTACTTGCCTGTCCGAGATTTGTCCCACACTTGGGCAGCTATGGTTGCCCCAACTAGGGAAACAGCATTATCATTTGAGTCAGTTATTCTTATGGACTCTGTATGATCTGCTCTTCTTTGAACAGTAAAATCATAAGTCCCAGCAATGATGGCCATTTAGCTATAAGGTGATGTGCCAAGTATATCAGTTTTCCATTGTGCTTTTAAAGCGTCAGCATCTGAAGCTGATGTAATACCAGAGTCTGCTGGTGCGTCCCTAAGTGCGTTTTTCTTTGCAACGATATCAGTTGTACTAGCTCCAGTCTCTAACGCTTTTTGAAATTCAACGTCAAGGGCTTCAAGTAAAGGCTTTCTTGCTAGTCTTATTTTATCTTTGTGTAGTTCTCTGGCTTTCGCCATGTCAACGCCAAATCCCATAATTTACTCCGTATAAGTCCAAGCATTTCTGAAACTCCTATCTGTAGGAATTGCAGATTTATCAACAGTATAGATTGTTTTTCCGCTAGGACAATCCTTATCCTTAATTTGTTCTAGTGTTAATCCACAATTATCAGCGGGAATAACTATACAGAGATTGCCTTCATCATCTGTATATACAAATCTTTTGTCAGAATTTGGCATAGATTTTTAATATTTATTATATATTACGCTAAATCGCCAAAAACGGCAGCAAACATAAAGTCAGAATCTTCACTTGATCCTTGAGTATTCTGCTTGGAATATAAACCTATTTGGGTTGTACTTTTCAAACAATGACCAAAAATATTATCACTTCCAGTTCTTCCCTGCGAACCAGTACCTACAACACACATATTGTTGCTTGCCATAGTGATACTTAAATTAGCGTTATAACTACCTGTTCCATTGTCAGCTACAGAACTAATATTATAACTTTCACGAATACCTACAGTTCCTGTTCCATCTAAAGAAACCCAAGCTTTAGCTCTTCCTGAGTTAATTTCTGCTGGTGTAGATTGTTCACCACCACTTGCATTTTGAATATTATTGACTTTAAGTGTTGACATTAAGAATCTCCAAAAATTGCAATTGAAGTAAAACTTCTATCTGCTATGTCTATGTTAGCTGAATTGTCAGAATGATAACCAGTTTTCACTCTTACACTTGTAGTTAAATATTGCGAATCATGTTGCAAAGGAAAGCAAAAACATGGATTTTGATTATCTTCATTTGCTTGAGCTGAAGAACCACTAAAAGCATAATCGTTGTTTGGCATAGCATTTGCATAATTAACTTGCCATTTTCCACTTGCTATATCTGTCAAAGATGAAACATTAAAACTATCTCTTATTGCACTACTAGCGGCAGATTGTCCGTTCCAATTACACCAAGCAAGACAAAGCGTCCCTTTTTCTGTTCCAGAACTGTTTTGAAATACTGGTGCAGTTGTTGAGAGACTTTTAATTGTGCCGACAGATAATGTACTCATGGTTTTGGATTTGCGTCTTTAACTGCTTTGATGTGGGTCGCCCACGTTCCAGTTGTGTCTAGTTTACCAGCCACCATATCTGCATACAACATATCAAGTTGATCTCCAAAAGAAGCATAAATAGTAGATCCATTAGTAGTTCTATCTGTTTTATACTTTAATTTGTCTATTTCAGCTTGTGCAGCGTCAACAAGACTTTGATTTATAGTAAAAGCTTTTGAAGAATGGTCTGTAACTACTGTTCCACTTTCTGTATCTGTAATAACTAACTTTTCATTAGGGTAAGCTTTAGCTATTGCTTCATGATTTAAAAACATTAGGCACAAATCTCCATTATTGTCATGCTAGAGCTTAACACGCATTGATTTACTCCAGCGTTATTAGCGTTATTAGACTGTGACCCATTAATACATATATTTTGGCTACTTTGTGATCCTAATTGCATTACATAAGTAATCTCACTTGTGGTAGCGGGACTATCTACACCTATAAAAGTAATTGAGTTTGCTGGCGTTCCACTCTGTGTATATCCCGCACTTCCACTTATTCTGATTCCAGTTGAATCACCTACATTTACATTTGTGTCACTACCTCCAACTCTTCTTATAACTCTCATGGGCATAGCAAATTCATTTGTTTGATGTGAAGCATTACACATAATCATTATTAAAGCTTTGCTTGAAGTGCTTTTTAGAGTTATTGCTTTGCTAAAACCAGATATATCTGTAAATCCAGTATTACTCAAGCCAGTAACTGTAGTTCTTGCTGAAATATTTGTTGTTACTACTTGAATTATTCCTCCACCTTCTCCACTAGCAATTCCACCTCTTGGAACTATACTGTCAACTTTTAATTGGCTCATAATTTAAACAACTGTCCAAGTTTCGCCACTACCTACAGTGACCGTTACTCCTGATTGTATAGTAATTGGGCCAAAGCTGCCAGCATTTTTTCCATTTGTAATCGCATAGTTAGTTGTAATTGTTTGATCGTTTTCCCAGAATATTTCATCAGTACCTCCTCCCTCAGCCCCGCCACCAGCTTCACCCCAGCTTAATTGTCCAGAACCATTTGAAATAAGAGCATAACCGCTTACTGGTGAATCTGTAGCTGGCAGAGTAAGAGTTACATTACTTGACACAGTTGCTGGTGCTTGTAGAGCTATAAAATTACTACTATCAGAATCAGCAAATCTTAAATCAGATTGAGCCTGTAAAGTAACACCATTTTGATCTAATATTATTTTTTCTGTTCCAGCAAAAGTCAATCCAATTTGATTTGTACCAGTTTTAAATAGTCCTGTAGTGCTATCTCCAAAGTTCAAGGCTGGTGCTGAAGCTGATCCAGCAATGGTAGCTAGTACGCCAGTAAGCGTCCCTCCTGACGCTGGCAACAGTCCTAAGTTAGTCTGACTGACATCACCTATATCAATGAAAGCTGAGTTTGCTGCATTTCTGATTTTTAATAAATTATTATCTGTATTTATATGTAATTGAAAAGCTGCAAGATTAGCAGTCCCAGATGGATCTCCAGCTGCACTATTAACAGTTCTAAGTGACTCAAATATGTCTTTGATTGCTGTTCTTACTGCAAGACCTGTGCCGTTAGCGGGTGAAAAATTACTTGAGGTTTCTTTGCCAGTTGAATTAACTCTAGTCATTTAATTAAGCTCCCTTGCCATATCCTAACGCTTGGAATGAAAATTTCACATCAATAGGTGCATTAGAACTGTCTTTAAATAATATTGTAAACCCTGTCCCAGAAATAGCACTAAGCACATAAAATCCACCGCTAGGCATATCTTCTGGAGAAATAACTATTGTTGGTTTAAAAGCATCAGCCCCTCCTATGGTACTGCTATTACCCACAAAAAATGGTTTCCCAAAAAGAACGGCTTTTCCAGTTGCTGAGGTTCCTGATTGCTGTGCAATAGAAACAATATTACCGCCTGATTGATATTTGTTTTCTGTTCTTGATGGTAAAAAAGCATCAAATCCTAATTCAATAAATTTTATATTTTCATTAACATCAACTGAAATTATGTTTGCAAGAAACTTAAAAGATCTTGCACTGAATGAACCATTAGTGAGATTTTGTAAAGCTGTAAAACTTGAATCATCTTGTGATGTTTGAATTTGTAATTTTTGCTTTAAACGATCACTACCAGCACCATCAAAATTAAGTCGTGCGTCAAGATCTGGAATAGAGTCAAATAGATCTGAAACAAAAAACCCTTCACTCTTTATGTGTCTTTGGATTCGTACATTTGTAAAAACAGAATCTAAATCAAACACTGATGCAAATTCATAAGACCCTGTGAGGCTTGATGCTGGATTAGTCAATTGCAATCCGTTTGATACAACTTGCAAATGATTATTTGGCTTATTTCCAGTAAAATTAGGATTTTCTCTTTGTTCAATTATTTTTACTTCATCTTCTACCTCTGGCAGACTTAGTTCTACTTTTGCCTCTGTAGCTGAAACTCTACCGCCTATATCAGCAAATTTTAAAGAATAAGTCCCAGTTAAAGCTGGCAAAATTGCTTCATTTGTAGCTCCATTTATATTTTCATTAAGGTCAGTAGAATTAGCAAATGTCGCTTGTGCTAAAGCATTTGGGGTATGCCTGACGATACATCTGCCTCCAAATTCAACGTCAAGACTTGTTGTTTTATCCCAAGTCAATTTGACTTGTGCATTGTTGATAGGCTCTACCTGTAAATTTGTAGGATTCTCAGGTGGTTCAGTAAGTCCTATTGTATTAACATTAACTTCTGTAGGACTGGCACTTTTTTCTCCGTTACTGTTAAGGGTAAAAATTTTAATATTATAAGTACCAGATTCAGAGGGTAATATTTCAAATTCAGATTGTTGTGTATTTACTACGACTGGGTTTTCATCATCTTTTGTATAGACCAATTGATAACCAGCAGCTCCATTAACTGATTGCCAATCAATAAATAATTTTGGAACTGGTCTATTGTTGTTTAAAACTATTTTTTCTTCAATAGCTTTTGCTCCGTCAGCACGATCATTTATTTGAGGAGAGGGAAGAATACTTGATAATAAATTAATATTTTTTGCTGGCAATTGTTCGCCATCTTCAACCGCAGCGTATTTACCAGCTGAATGATTAATGGCTGTAATAGTATATGTTTTTTGAGAGTTTTCTTTTATATTGATAATTCTAAAACTCTGTAATTGTAAATCCCCAGACTCTAAAACAAAAGGACTATTCTCTACAGGTGCAGAAGTAAAGTTTGCATCAACTTCAACTATATTACCGCCAACATACGAATTAATTGCTTTTGTTTCTACTGTGCCATCAGCCAATATACAGCTGATTGTAGGATTATCACTTATGTCTGGCAAATTTGTAAATGTAGGCTCATCAAGTGTTACTTGAGAAACTGTTGCTGTTTTTACTAGCCCACCTCTTCTGGTAGAGGATTTCACTCTGTCTGCAATACCTATAATATGACCTATTCTTAAAACAGAGCCAGCGGCAATATTAGTTGTAAAAATAACAGTTTCCGTCTGATTTTGTTGACTATGTAAAAACCATTTCCCAACTCTTTGTGCCATACCTCTTGAAGTAGTCCCGAAAGTTGGCAATGTTTTTGTATGTGTCCCATATTTTGCCTGTGCAGCTGTATCTTTGACAGTCACATAATCAATATCCTGAGTAGTTAAATCAAAATATGAAACATTCATGACATTGTATCTAGTTTTTGATGAGGAACCTGAGTATGTAAATTCGCCATCAAGGACATTGGCATTGTTGAAAACATAATCAAAACTTACAGCACTTGGGTTGTTGTGGTCTTTTGGTGCATCCTGAGCAAGTTTTATTGTGCCTTGTTCGTAGTACGGCATTGCTCTCATAACAGAACAAATGTCTTTTATAACTGCCATTGCATCACGCCTATTTTTAATATTTACATTTATAGAAAAGCGTGGTTCCTGTCCTCCGTCACCATCATCAACTAAAGCACTGCAATAAGTACTGATTCCATAAAAACTAAATACATCAAGTTCACTTTCTGGCAGACCACACCCACTTGTGCTGTCTGTGAGCAAATCATACAAAACCCATGCTGGGTCGCTACACCATGCTTTATCTGTTTTAAATGTTCCGTTAAAAGTGCCAGCATAGACTAATCTTCCATTTGTAAGATCAACTGTTGAATTATGTGGGATTTTTATAAGTTTCCCTCTAACACGAAAAATACGTTGAGGTGTGCTTGTAAATAACTCAGAGCTAAATCTTAATGCTGAATATGCAATATTTTCATAGTTATTTTGCTCTCTTATTATTTGTCTTATTTCTGCTAGTCGCATTGTATTAAAAGTATTTTCGTCACCAACATCATTGCCTCTTTGGACAGATATAACTACAGGGAAAAATGAACCCGACTGTCCAGCAGTATTAGTGTTGTATCCCGATAAATCTCTTAAGTTGATACCAAAATCTCTACTATATGGGTTAAAACTTTTTCCTTTAACAGTTTCATCAATTACAGTAACCTGAGAACCGTTATTAGGGTCTGCTTTTATAATTACTTGAACTGAAGTTGATTCTCGATTACCGCTTTCAGTATTTAATTTAAAAAACTGGTCAAATTTTACTTTCACTTGAACTGTATCAATTGCTGTGTTTGTTATGGTTCCTGATCTTGGAGTAGCTGAACCGCCTACAGGAAAAGAACATTCTTGCCCTTTATCACCAGTTATAACTTCACTACTTTGTTGTTCCGCTGCAAACAAGACTGTATTATTAGCAGTCCCATCTTGAAACTCAAATGTTAATTTATCTTTTGGGTAATTAAAGTCTGAGTCGTTAGGACTAGAGTTGTTTGCATCTGCTTGTAAAACCGCAGTTTTATTTAAAAATAAATCCTTGAGAAAAGCATTTTTGTAGGCAGTGCTTGTTTTATCTGTAATTTCATCTTTACTTGCTGTTGCACTTCCTTCAATCTGACCTTCTCCTAAAGCATCAACAACTGTTCCAAAATCTATGGATTTTAATTTATCATCAGGCAGTGTTGCGTCTATTATTTTTCTATCTGAAAATGGCATAACTAACTATTTACAACTTGAAAAGTATCTACGGAAGAACTAACTACTGTGCTTCCGATTAAAGTCTCTCCATAAATAATATTAATTGGAACACCCTGTTTTGAATTATTTAAAAGACCAGTAAAAACAAAACTAGGGTCATCTGGATCTTCTTGTCTTTTAAAACTTGATGGGTCTGGGTCTGGCGTTAACATATCAGTTACACCACCGATAACCATATTTATTCCAATAGTTGTAAGAGCAGCCCCAGCTATCGCACCAACAGTTGTGCCTAGAATCGTAGCACCTAGTATCCCAGCGGTTGAAGCTGCAACAGCTGATCCACCAAGTAAAGCACCAACACCAAAAATAATTCCAAAAATTTCACCATGTACTACAGGCACAATTTTAATATCGCTTTCTGTTTGCATATCAAGTAATTCTTCTGACACCCTTAGATCACCAGCCATAACACAATATTCTTGATCTTTTATATGTTCTGCAACACCAGCAAAATTATTAATTAAAAAACTAAAAGCTTCTTTAGGACTTTTAGCTTTAATTTCAAATGTTGATTGACCAATAAATTTTCGCAATCGTCCATAAATAGTTAATTTAATCATTTATTTCAGATGGATATATAACAATAATAGACTCTGATTTAGGTTCCACAAGATAAAAAGGTAAATCTAAATACTTACAGGCCATTCTATCAGTATGACTAAAAGCCAGTTCACCATCAGGATGGCTGTGTACGATACCAAGAACCTCTCCTTTGTCCTCTCCTCTTGCATAGTCAATAGGGTCTATTACAAAAGATTTTTCTTTATATGCTTTGGATATGTTTTTACACTTCCAATATATAACCTCATTTTCTTCTCTTATGATTAGACCACAGCACTCCTCTGGATATACCTGTTCAGCGTGAATAAAAGCATCTTTGGCCCATTTAAGGTTCTTCATTAGCATTAGATAAACGTCCCTACAGCTGGAAATAAATCTCTTGTCACTACTCTTTGAGGAATAAGTCTATTTTCTAAATCATGAGCAGCTGATAATTCAAATTGGACAATCCGTCTATTTTCTATGGCTTTTCGATCAATAACAAAAATTTCATCACGCAATCTATTACTGCTGGGTGTACCAAATGGATTAGTACCAGTAACAAAATTATTATTGTCTAAAGATGAAGCTAAAGGTAATTTTCTTGTTACTTTTGCGTCTATTAAATCGTTATGAGGTGTGACGTTGTTTACTAATTGTAAAAAATCACTCATAGTAATAAGTTGACTTGTAGTTGGATCTCTTCTGATTCCACCTAAATTTGAAAAAGTTAATAATGGTCTAGGAATTACTCCTGTGCTTTTACGTTCAAAACCCTCAGTTTTTACAACTACTCTTTGATATGTTTGATTTTGAAATATGATTTCGCCAAAGCTATTCAAATTTGCTCCAGCATGAAACCTGTAGATCGTTGGCAAACTTTGAGGATTACCTGTTGCTATATGTTTACCAACACTAAGCTCAATTTCAAAAAGCTCAATTATAGAACTAGGATTAACTTTATTAAGCTCTGCGAATGGAATTGCCATTAAGGTTCAAACACCTCACGAAAAGTACAGCTTAATCTAACTCTATTAAAAAATGGTATCGTTCTTGGAAAACGATTACAAACAAATTTTCTTGCAGTTGATTCACTTGGCAAAGTGTAGTTAAAAGAAGCTCCATCAACTATTCTTGCGTTTAGAAAATCTAATGCTGTAGTCGCATCATTTTGAGAAAGTTCAAAAGTTAAACTTACAGTCAATGGGTTTTGGTTCAATCCCTCCGTCAACCTTTGTTCAAAACCGTCACCAAACTTGACAACTATTTGGTTTGGTTTGGGGTCAATCCTTGTATTATAAATTGGATTTGCTATAGGAAAAGTTTGAATAGTCATTAATTAAGTAAACCTCCAGATCGTTTTTGATTGATTATTTCAGCCTGTATTGCTGCGGCAAGCTGCTCTCCAAACTGGTTAGCATCTGAATCGTTACCTTGAACAGATGTACCAGAGGCATCAACATTTACAACAATATTATTTGTAACTGACTCTCCACCAAGTTGATTATTTGGAATAATAGTGCCAGCAGATCGAGGAACAAATAACTCAGGCCCTCTTTCACCTACAACTGAGATTTTGTTTACAGGTGGCTGTCCACCGTTTGCAAATAAACCACCTAGAAGTCCTCCTAAGATACCGCCTAAAGCACCTCCTAAACCTTTCTTCTCTCCTCCACCAAAAGCCTCTCCAAAGCCACCAAGAAGCTTATCTATCTGTGCATCAATAATCTTGTCTCTTATGCGGTTCAATACATTTGTCATAGCCTCTCCAAATGATTTAGCCCCTGTTATAGCGTCCCTTAAATTATTTTTTATACTGCTTTCGATCTCTTCGCCTACAGCCATCATTTTTTCTTTAAGTTTGTCTGTTTCATCTTGATTCTTTTTAATTTGTTCTTCTTGTTTTTGTAATTCGTCATTTTGTTTTTTCTTCTCGGCTGTTATTAGCTTTTCAGACTCAAGAGTTTGTAATCTACCCTCTAACATTCTGCCTTGTGCTTCAGCCTCTTGGATTTGTCTTTGAATACCTCTTTTTGCGTTGCCTCTTGCCTTTTCTAATTTTTTCTCTAATTCACCTAAAAGCTTTGCATTTTCTCTAAAAGATTCTCTTACCTCTTCTCCCGATCCTTCGTTTATTGTGTCTTGGAATTTTTTTGCCTCATTTCTTGTTTTTATAAATTGTGTTGCTAAACCACCAATAAGTAAAGTCAGACCAGCAATAGGCAAGGCCATCATTGCAACCTTCAAAGCACCAAGAGCTAAAGTTGTTTTTGTTACACCACCAGCTGCCAGTAATGCAGTTGCTTTAACACCTACAAGTCCTTGTGAAGTAATCAGGCTAACTTTTCCTACCATGCTTAACTTTGCAATCAAAGCAGTAAAAGCACCAGTGACCAAAGGAATAGCTAACGCTAAAACTTTTGCAGTAACAGCAATTTTGGCAAGAATTATTACAGCCTGTCCAGCATCAGATTTAGAAAACTCTAAAAGAGTATTTATAAGATTAGTCAATAATTTTGTAACACCCTCAACTGCTGGTCTAAGTTGAGAACCAAGAGCAATCGACAGATCCTCTGTAGCATTTTGAAAGTTTTTAAATATTTGTGTTGGATCATTTTTTAATAATTCTTCCAAAAATCCGCTGCCTTCTTTTCCTACTCTTCCCAAAGCTCTAAGAACTACATCACTGGTTAATTTACCTTCAGCAGCTAATTTTTTAAGTTCTCCAATGGTTACTCCCAGTTCAGCAGCTATAGGAGCAAGAACTGTTGGCACTTGCTCAGATATACTTCTAAATTCATCACCAGCCAGCCTTCCTGAGCCGAGAGCCTGTGCTAGTTGCCTAAATGCGTTTGATGATTCTATCGCTGATGCACCAGCCAGTTTTGCAGCTGTATTAAATCCAAAGAATACAGTTCTAATATCATCAACACCAACTTTTAATGGAGCTAGTCTTGCTGTAATATCTGTAACGCCTTCTAAAGCTTCAATCGTACTTAATCCAAATGCTTTCTGTGCATCTTTAGCAATTTTAAGAGATTTAGCAAATGATCCACTTTCTTTTGTAAGCAATCCTAATCGTATTTTTAATTTATCAAAAGTAGCTGATGCGTTTACCGCTTGCCTAGCAACTACTGTTAAACCAATTCCAGCAAGGGCAGTTCTTAAGCCACCAAATGATTTCTGTAGAGCATTTGTTTTTTGTTGGACACCATTTAACGCCCTAGTCGCACCGCTGGCATCAACTTTTAACCTTACGACTGCCTCTGCCACAAATAAAAAAAACCTTTACTCTATATTACCTTGAATTGCGTTTTTGTCGTTGCAACGCCTTTTTTTCTTCGTCAGTCTTTACTTCATAATATCCAGCCCAATAAATAAGCTCTGCCTCAGTCATGTTCATTCTGAGTTCTTGCACTGTCTTACCGAGTTCTGTTGCTAGGAAAAACTCAAACCTGAGCCAAGTGTCCCCTTTTATCCTTTTTTTGCTGTATCAATATCTAATTCGATTTCATTTAAAAATAATTCAAGCTCATTTAATACTTTTTCTGGAAGCTGCCTTTGTAATATAGGAGCATCTGACATATCAAAAGCTGGCGTTCCATCTTCTTTCTCTGCCATTTGACAAAGAAGTTGAGTTGACACGACCAAAGCATCAGCATTTGGGCCAGCTAATTGCTGTGCTTTAACTCTTGCATACCTTGTTATGGGTTTAAAATATAGAGATAGTTTTACTACACCTTTGGAGTCTTTTACATCAAATTTTCTTCTGGTGACCATTTCATCTTGAAACGCCCCAAGCAGTATGTCTGCGGTTCTTTGTGTTGCCATAAATAAATGCGAAGAATTTTACTTTTAGATTGCTGATGTAATTTGGCCAGATGGCTTAAATGTGATGTTGATTGTGCTTACATCACCAAGTGCTGAACCCATTTCAAAGTTAGTAATAAGACCACTAAAACTAATTTTTTTTGCTGCCGCACCACTACCGCTGTCTGGGAAAAGCTCAAATGAAGCTGTGCCAGCATCACCAGTTACCAAAGCACCATCTACAAAGGCTGCCGTTTCACCGCTTGCAGCGTTGTCATATACAAGAACAGCAGATCCCTCACCCTCAATAAGTCCACCAACAAAAGATTTGAAAGTGTCACCTTGAACAGTTGTTTCTTGGGTATCTTTGGTGATAGACATAGACCATTCTCTAGTGCCTAAAACTGGGTTGACTGAAGAGCCGTCATCATCAAATTTGACTTGCCCAACATCACCTTTTACAGCAGCCATAACAATAAAAAGAAATATTTATAATTATATTAACCTTTTTTTGGTTTTTTTACAGCTTTTGCTTTTTGCCTTTCCATATATCGTCTGCATCTAGGATCCCAATACTTTGGATCTCTTCTGCCTTTTACAGCTTCAATAGCGTCAAGCATTTCTTCTGTAATTTCAATCATGATGTAAGTGCCTCATATAATTCAAATGTTATTCTAATCTGTGTTTGAAATTTACCTTCTGGACTTGATTGAAATATCTCAGGCCCTACTGGTGGGTCAAATCGTACATTAGAAACTGTGATCCTGTTAAATAAATTTCTAAGCCTTTTAGCAATAGCAAAATTTTCCCCTGCCCCTATTCCTTGTTTTGTATAAATATTAAAAGTAATAAGACCCACAACAAGATTTGTTGCGTTGGTATCTGATCCTTGAGTAAGGTATTCACTTGATCCAAAGCTAGTAACGCATTGAATATATTTATCAACAGTAGAGGCATCAAAAGGGGTGTTGTTAAAAACAAGAGGTATTGATGGCCCTATTCTAAACTCATTGTTTAATCGTTTTTCAATAGTTGCCCTGACTGTGTTCAAATCTGTAGCTGCCATTATTTACCTCCCAAACTGTCGTAAAATATATGATTCAAGTTCTTTTCCAATAAGCTCAGGAAAACCAGCAACTGTGTTTTGTCTTGTTCTATAAACATCGCCCCATGATGGTGGTAGGTTTACGCCAAAGCAAACAGGCTCTGCATAGACAACATTATTTGTAATTAATCCAATAAAACTATCTCTATTTCTTGATGCACTTTGCAATGGTATTTTTGTTTGCCATGCAGCCCTCAACCTACCAGTATCTACTGGAGTTGCTTTCTTTACCCTTGCTGTCCATTCAAGTGTAGTAGCTTGAACAAGATCAATTATCTTTTCTTGAAAGAAATCATCCATTTGAGTTATTTCAATACGTCTGGCCATAACTACCTCAAGAAAATATCAAAGCTGATTGCTGTATTATCTTGCTCATTTGTATTGATCTGAATGATTTTATATTCTGTACCGCTTATAACAACCCGATCAAATGTTGTTGGTGTAAAAGTTATATCACCAGCAGATATAGTAAGTCGTTTGTCTTGACTAGAAACAAGGTCAGTAACCTCAGACCTCGTTACATTGCTCACCACACCCTTTATGTTGACATCTGTTTTAACTTCACTCATTGAGCCAGTGGTAGGGTTGTATATTCCAGTCGTCACTCTCCTATAAGTAATGTCGCCACCAAGAACCTTAATTGTCTTGGAAGCTGCCTTTTTTAGTGCTTTTGCAAGACTCATAAGTAGTAAGCAATTACAGCGTCACCACTTGAAATCTGAACACTTGTAATCACACCACATACCTCAGCTGAATGGTGTATCGGTATTCCAGAAATGGTTGAAGATGTATTTTCTGTTATGTTCTCAGCAACAAGATCAACAGTTGAGTTTTTCAATGCAACAACTTTGCCAAATCTACCAGTGAAAGCCTGTGTATGATCTGTGATTATTATTGCGGCTGGGTAGTCGTATGGCATTTTTAAGACCTCTTGATTGATAGATTAGCACTTCCCCCTATTCTAATACCTTTCAAATAGTGGTCAACGATAGGTGGAATACGATCAACTCCTGTTCTTCCATAAAAGTTAGGAGTAACATTTATATTTCCGATAGCTACAGTGGTGAAATCCTCAAGTCCACTCAAGCCTATTCCATCTTTGTTGTTGTTCAAATAAACAGCAAGGATTATTTGTGCGTGTTGGACAAGATCAGGAATTTCTGTATCTGTGTAATAGTCAGCAAGAATCCTGTTAGGAAAAGATAGTCCGTAAAGATTTGTATATTGGTCAGGAACACGAACACCGCTGCGTGGCCACTGCCTCGCTTGTGTGTCAGATACCTTAGCTCCTAAGAACTGTTCACGATCTATTCTTTGGGTTGCAGTAAACAAAGCCCTGTTTTTTTGATCGTCAGTGCTGTTTCCCCATGCAACTACGTCATCAGATTCAGTCAGACCATCAATAAAGCCTTGAGCTTCAGTCAAAGTGACATAGCTGTTGGCGTTTGCACTACCGACTGTCGCTGTTATTGTGATTGCCATTTACAGATACCTTTTGAGACTTGCGTTTTGGTTTTGGCTTAGAGGTGGAAACTGAAGCCGCCTTTTGAGCAGCTTCATTCTGTTCCCTCATTCGCCTAAAAGCGAACATACCCATTAACTTGAAGCACCCTTAAGAGCAACAAAGTTAATTACAATCGCTTCACTTAGTCCGCTAGAACTTACGTTAGCAACAGTCACCTTGAAAGATCCTGATGCCATTGTGTTTGCATTTACTAAGTAAGAACCAGCTGTACCAGCAGATCCATGACAAGCTACGACAACATCAGTTGCTGCAATCTTGCTGTTTGTAACTGTAAAAGTTACTTCAGCCGCTGCCGCCAAAGCCGCTGCGTTCATTGTGATTTGACCTGACTCTGTATTTAGAGTGACACCTGTTGACTTGGAACTAGCCTGTGTGACTGTCCCGCCTGTTGTTGGGCCAACTAAAGACCCAGCAGTTACATCAAATAAAGATGGCATGATTAATTACCTCTAGTCGTTATTAGAAACAACGGTAGCTCTTACGATACCGATATTCTTTGTCTCATAGACTTTCGACCAAGAGCCTACAGTTTCAAGAACTGATCTATTTGGGTTAACAGTTGTCACTGCATACTTCAACCCGACAGGGTGATAGATGTAGTGAAGATCAACTGCCATTGCTTCCTCTAGTGCAAGGATATCTCTGTCAGTTTGTGTTCTGATCGGAGCTTGCTCCCCAGTCACTACAGCCCCATTTGTAAACATGAACACTGAGTACTCTGTGGAACTCCCGCTGCCTGTGGTAGGGATATCATCAGAAACGATAACTCTTAGTCCCATAAATGTTGGAACTGTTGGGCTACCAAATGCGTTCTGGATAGAACCACCTGACGCTGTAGCACCGCCACCATTAACATCACCAGCAACAACAAAGTCAACTGCTCTTCTTTCAACAAGATCGTAGTAGCACTTTGAGTGCATTGCGATTGTTGTAAGCTTGCCGCCTTGATCGCCTAGTAATGACTGAGCTTTTGCAACGTGTCTAGGACTCAATGCTGTAGGTGTATCACCTGACTCAGAATCAATAGTTAAATCAAACAATGCTGAACTGCTTGAGTTTGCATTGATAGAACCAAAAGCACCAGTCAAGCAAGAATATAAATCCTTCTGTTTCTGGTTGTTTACATAAGCAGCCATTTTCTGAGCTATAGCAGCCATTGGATCTGTACTGCTACCAACTGCAAGACTAGCTAAATCTCTTGAACTGAAAGCACGACCTCTGTGTAAAACAGCAGCAATCTGGTTATCAGCTTGGATTTTAGATGGAGTTAATGATGTTGAATCTGAAAGAACCTCAAAATCTCCTGATAAGTTAGCTTTATAAAAAGGTATTTTTACAAAGTCGCCACCAGCGGTGGAAGTTAGATTTAACTCTGCCAAAGGTTGCACAACCCCACTTTGTAGAAAGCTATCTGTCTGAGTAGTAGCCTCAATTAAGTAGGGTGTAAACACCTCTGGAATAATTAAATCACTGCGAACTGTCGCCATGTGAATTAATAGATATGTTTACTTCGAGGCACAACCTCTGACATGGCACAACCACGTTGTCTATATACTAACCTGTAACTGCGTTTTTGAGCATATTATATTTGTTAATGTCTGTTCTATATAACCTAGCTTGCTCTGTAAGGTTGAATGAATCAGGTGCGAATGGGTTTTTATCATTAGAAACAAACTCAGTCTGTACCTTTGTTGTCGTTGCTCCACCGCCTTGAGGTCTTGGATTCTTTTGTACCCATTGAGGCATTTGAGACATTGCCCACTCTTTGACAGGTGTTCTGTTATAGCCATCAACAACTACAACTGTGCCGTCTGCTTCCCTAGCAAGCTGTTCCTTGCTTATGCGGCTTAATACATATTGAGGGTCGTGTACAACATCAGCAAGTGCTGTTACTGCTGGAGCTTCAACTTCAAGTTGTCTCTTCTCAGCTAATAACTGCTCAATCTTTTGTTTTTGCTGTTGTTCTGCCTCCCTGTACTGAGTAGCTAGTTTTTCTGTAGCCTCTTCATATCTGCCTTTCGCCTCAAGCTCTTCCTGTTCTTTTTTCTGTTTAAATGCAATCAAAGCATTTACATCTACATCTTGAGGCACAGCTTTTGCAGCTTCCTTAGCTTTCTTGTAATCATCTAATATTTCACTATTAGATTTTCTTAGTCTTTCAACTTCAGCTTTTAACGCAGCCATTTCAGCTGAGTTATCTGGCTTGATTACTTCGTCTGCCATAAATAAAAAATTTACAATTATTCACAATATTAGCTCCACTTTGTGCGGTCTGCCCAAAAAGCTGCTGACATTTTACCTTTGGCAATATTTTTAGCGTGTCTTGCCTTAAAACTCTTGCGTTTTGCTTTATCTGCGGCTGATTCACCCTTTGTAGGTGGTTTATTCTTTGCTCCCTGCATACCAAACCTGATGAGTTTGACCTTATCTCCTTCTTTTGCCAAGACAACGTGAGATTTTGTTGGGTGTGATGGGGTTCGCTTTGGCTTGTTAAAACCAGCAAGTCCAAATCTTTTTAATCTAGGATCACTCATTTCTTTTTCTTCTTTCTCATCAAGTCAGCGTCTGCTTTTCTAGCTCCACCTTTACCAGAGATAAAGCTATTGACTCTGCCCATAGCCCACGCACCCATAGGAACATTGCGTGAACCGCTAGACAAATAAGCACCTTGACCACGCCTATAAACAGCGGCTAGTTGCCCATAAGTAAATCTTGATTTTTCTGCCTTAGCTCTTAGACTTTTTTCTACGGCTGCGGACAGTGGTTTTCTTTTTGGAGCCATCTTGTTTAGTGCGTGATTTGGATACTGCTCTTATATCAATAAACTCTCCTCTTTTGTAAGCTTCCGCAGTGCGTTTGATTTCAGATGCTTTTGCACTCTTATTCTTGGCCCCACTAAGGTATTTCTTAGCAACGCCAGTCTTTTTATCTTTCGCAACTTTGCGGAACTTTCTCACTTTTTAGTTTTCTTTTTGGTTTTCTTGGGTTCTTCACCCTGCTTAGTGAATTGATAACCCATTATTTTTTACCACCTTTCTTAACTTTTTTCTTTTTTGGTGGTCTGCCGACCTTTGAACCGTAGGTTCCTTTCCCCATTGGAGCCATGATGTTAAATGTAGCTGACTTTATCTTACTTCCTTTTGCGTTTTTTAGCAGTAGATAGAGCTATAGCCTGTGCTTGTTTTAATGTGCGACCTTCTTTCATCAAGAGCCTTATGTTGGCACTGATAGCTTTCTGTGACTTACCTTTCTTGAGTGGCATTAGTTATCAAAGTATTTATCCATTAAATCAATATCCTCGATAGAAAGACAGTCAACATATAATCCCTCAACAATTTGTTCATATTTTTTTCTATCATCACCCCTTGTTTTTTTCATTGCATTTGCAATACGTCTAGGGACTGTTCTGTTTTCTGGGAACTGCTTTGACAGTTCTAGTGCTTCAGTTGGTGTCATTTGGCCTCCAGTGCAAAGTTGATTGTTTCATCTACCCACGCATATAAGCGTGGAGCTTTTTCTTTCAGTCCTTCTGGATTAAAAATATATTGAGTAAAGGACTCAGCAAATTGTTCTCTTGGATTCTTTCTGCTGTACTCAGTCGGATATTTCATGCCTTTCATCTTGCTGAACTTGTTGCCCAGCGGCTTTGTCCCCGCCTCAAAGTGTACTTGATGCCCCATTTCATGAACAAATGTGGAAAACCAGTCATATTCTTCTGGCATAGGGTGTGAGTTTGACCAGATCTCTCTGGCTCTATATCTTTCCATGCCCTCAAGTGTTGGGATTCTTGCATTGTTTTCAAGAGTATCAGCGGCACTTTGTTTTATTTTTTTGGCAAATGTAGCATTGATTTTCTTTGCTCCGTCCCGCAACCTTGTATGAACAATGGCTGAATTGATTGAAGTAAAGCCGTTAGAGTTTCCAGTTGAGTTCTTGAAAAATAATTTTGATGCAAGTTTTGTAAATCTATTATCAGTGATTCTCGCACCTTGCTTTGCATCACGAATAGCTATTGTCATTGCGGCATCATCACGCGGCCAATATAGATACATTTCGTCCATGTAGTTTGAAACACTATCACCTCTGAACCTATCAAATCGTTTAACAGTAGTTTTATATTGATCTTCAAAGTATTCTAAGTTCTTACCTGACATAAATTTCTTTTCTAATTGACCAAAGGGCTTTGTTTTCTCATGTTTCATATTGAAATGATTGAGAATTTTGTTCTTTTTCATAAATTTACGCATTTTTTTGATATTTTTACCTGTTTCGCCTTTTAGATTCTCCATACTGTCTAAACTTTCCTCAATAAACTGCTGTGCGGTCTTTGCAGATTTGTTAGCGGCAAGCCATTGATCTACACCATCTGTTGACAATACAGGGGAAGTCTTGATTGCAGCTGCTGGGGTTGTTGGCTCAGGTGGAGTAACTGGTGGAGCTACGGCAGTGGCAGCCTTAACCACTGGCTTGATAGCACTAGGCTTGCCATATAATCTTTCTAAATCCTTGAGACTACGCTTTGTTCCGTCATTTCTAATTAGTTTTCTTAATGCTTTCTGCCCAGATCCTTCCTTTCCAGCTAACCTTTTGAAATAATTTACCTTGCCTTCACTACCAAGAGTTTTGATCTGTAGCTCTTTATCTTGATTTAGTAGCCAGTCTCCGTATTGTGTTCCCTGCGGCACTCTGCCTGTAGCTGATGGTCTGGAAACAATCTGCGATATTGGCGGCTTTTCAAGGTTAGGATATTTTTTTTGCAAACCATCAAAGTCCACAACAGGGACAGTAGTAGATCGACAGTTGAAGTGTTGCGGTGGTGTTGGGCCATTATTGTAGTCAAACTTTTGTCCATCAAGTCGCTGACATATAGCACTTGTTCGAGAATCCAAAGTTGCAACATATTCATACTTAGGGGCAACCTTTTTATTTGCGGCATATACAGCCTGTGATGCTTGATTTGTTACCTGATTAACAGATGTTCTAACAATAGTCTGAATCTGATGATTAGCCAGTTTTGTTAACTCACCGCCAGCTTGAGCCATTTGCCTGACACTAGCTTTCTGTAGATCGTCAAAATCAAGTCTGCCAACTAATCTCCTACTGATCTGCTGTAATGTCTCACCAGCAAAGACTCCTGACCTGACTGCCAAATCTAATCTTTCTGCTGAGGACTCTGCTATACCCCTAAATGCTTTCTGGACTGTTTGCCCATTTGGTAGCTTAATTGTTGCACCCTGCAAAGAAGTGAGGCTGAACTTACCAGATCCAAACTTAACAAAGTCATCTTCTGTAAACTTCTGACTTGTGAATATATTGACCTTTGATGGATCAGTCATAATCACTGAATCTGCATAATCCTTACTGATAGCAACACTATTGATAGGAACATCACCAGAGGCTGTAATGTTTTTCAGTTCATTGACAACAAAATCTCTTTGTAGTTCTGCCACTCCCTGCAACTCTTCTTTCATATCAAGGGCTGATCTAGCCCACCAAGTATCCAGACTATCTTTTGACTGCTTGATTATTGCTCTCAACCTCTTTCTAGTTACTGGTGCAATTATCCTAGAACCGCCCTTTGCGATCTCCGCAACCTGTCTTTGATCTATAGACCTAAGTTGTTTGGCTGCATTTAGGATTATTTCGTTATAAGTGACTACAAATTTTTCTGATACGGCTACTGAATATCTATTTAGATCAATAATTTCCCTATAAAAGATCTCTGGAGTGGACATTTATCATTCGTCCTCTGCGTCCGCTGGCTCCTCCGCTGGGGCATCTGGTTCTTCTCTTTCCGTCAATCCTCCATTCTGTGTTGTTTCAATTTCATCTTCAACGTCAAAGTCATCACCAAGTATCTCTCCAGCTGATAGCTGATTCAATAATGTCTCCTGACTGATAGTGCCAGAGGTAAACAATGCAAGTAGTGACTGGATTTCTTGTGGTTCTAACCTTGCAGAAACAAAGTCTCTATTAACAAAGCAGCTGCCAGCATTAGGTTCATTTAAATATTCGCTATGAAACTTCAAGCAATTATCAATCAAGTCTTGCATTTGTTGGGCAACTACCATCATTGTGCTGTCATTCTGCGATCTATCTATCCTCTTAGCCTCTGCTGTTTCGCCCACTAACTTCTGACCAAGAACAGCTGCAAGCGATAATGTATTGATCTGATCCTTAATATCATCAAGCCTTTTGAACTGACTGTCATAACTATCTCCTGATGGGCTGATATATTCCATGCGTGACTCAGGTGGCAGTGATAGTGCCTCACTTGGCCCTGTTGTTATTTCATCTGCATTTGGATAGCCAAAGACTGCAAGTAATGGAACAGAACTAATGTGCAAGATATTATCTAAGTCAGACTGGATCTGGTAATGCTTGAGATTTAGCTCTGCAATGTCATACAAAGGACTGCGGCTTTCATAGAATCCAACTCTATTGGAATAGGCAACAGCAAAAGGTATCTTGTCCTTCAAACTCATTTCGCCTTCTTCAAACAATTTATATTCGCCCTTCTTGTCGTCTTTTCTGTGGATTTCGTATCTACCACGTTCAAGCACCCTAACCTGAGATATTACCTTCTCACCATATTGACCATCTGGCTCAACAACCCTCTCCAATAAACGTACTTGTGTGAGTTCCCTTGCCCCTTCTATGATCTCAGTCCTCCAGCCTAATATATCCTCTGGCTTATATGTCACCCAGTATGGCCTTGCCTTCTCTCCTTCCTTTGGTGCATCTACTAAAACACCACAATGTCCAAATGAAACAACAGTTCTTGCAGTCTGATAAAGCCAGATATTGAGATCATTGCCTTCAAGGTCAACATCAAACAGCTGTTCTCTAACTAAATCAGACACATCATCTAGTCTTATAGGCTTTCTGACCAACATACCTGACAGCATTTTCTCGATTCTCTGGAGATATGGAACTACTGTTGACCTAGCTAATCTGCGATCATAGCTGTCATCTACTTCTCTTTCCAGCTGAGGCAAGTATTTTCTATGCTCACTCCTGATCTTATATGTACCTTCCTTCAAATCTGATATTAAATCCCAGAACTGTGCCATGCGTTGATGGGCTGCATTAGGGCTTGCAACTGTTGTTACAGCTTGGGTGATGGACTTATTGTAAATATCAAGTGAGCTATACACGTTTTTGCCTCAATAGTACCATGTCTTTAATATATTCTAATCCCTGTAGGTTTGCCCGCCCTAGCAAACAATGGATTGAACTCACGCCATATTAAATATCCCACAGCGTCAGCCATATGGTCATAGCCAGACTCTTTATCAGGCTCTCCCTTTTCGTTGTATGACTGAAGTTCCATTGATTCGATTAGCTTTCTGCAACTGGCATGGATTTGTAAACGGCTTTCCCCCTTGCCGTTACATAGTAGAGCCTGTACGGAAGCGACCCTATCTCTGACTGGCGGGTTGCTGCGGGGACTTTGATTGCTGAAACCATATCCAGCCAGTATCTCAATGTCTGTCTGAGTTGCGTTTGTACTCCTGTTTCCTCCACTAGCATCTGGGTAAACATATATCTTGTTCATAGGATATCTTGCTTTGATAGTTTGTGCCAAAGCATCAGTATCGTAAGCAGCTGATATTTCGTCAAATATTAACAATTTTTGATCTTGGACAATGCCAATTACAGCGTTAGTGTTCTGAATGTTAAAGTCAATCCCGATTCTTAGCGGTTCAAGACCAATATCAGGCTTGATGTTTGTGACGTTCTGCTCTCTAGTAAAGCGACTATAGACTTGGCCTGTAGTTAGATTGATGAACTCTCCATTGAGATAAGCCTGTAGCATTGATGGATCGTAGTTGGCTTGCATACGTTCAATGAAATCACTAGGCAAATGTGGGTTATCCTGAGTCCTCATCTTGATTAGCTGCCTATCTGTTCTTTCCTTAGCTTCGTCTGTACCAAAGGTGTTATATAGCCAGCGGAACCCCTCTGGTGTACTAGCTGCACAAAACTGACGAACATTGCCAGCCCTTAGTCGTCCCAGTATTTTTGGGAAAGCTTTGTCGGCAATAGTTGGTGATACAACATCTATCTCATCAACAAGTACATGGCTCAAGTTCAGACCGATAATCCTAGACCAATTCTCAAAGGATCTGCATAGCAGTTTGCTGTCGCCTTCCTTGAAGTGCAAAGTATATTCTGGAAGTGGACTAGCTCTAAAAGTATATGGGATCTCATACTGCTCAAGGAACATTTCAAAGTCTGTTTGCCAAATGTCTCTGATTAATGGGGCAGTTGGTTCCATAACAGCACCAATAAATCCAATATTCATAGCTGCAAGCTTTACAGCCATACTGCATAAGGCTCTTGTCTTACCAGCACCATATCCAGCTGAAAGCCCAACTATCTCATTCTGATTATCAAAGAACTGTTGCTGCGGTGGGTGCAAATCACTCCTGATCCTATGCAATAGGTCATCAGTATCAACATCAACGTATCTACTTCCTATGTGATCCAGCACAGATCCTTCTCTGTTCAGAATACTCAAGACATCACCTGACCTACCTTAGCCATTGAGTTTATACAGCCTAAAGCCACTGTTAACTGCCCTGATTTCCTAGCCTCTTTTGCCAGTGATGCGTATTGAGCTAGAACTTCAGCCGTAAATTGTCGCCTATCAATATCAAAGTCTTGCTTCAAGATCACAGTTGCCTCTTGAATATATCTATCAATAGACCTTTGACTCACACCCCATTCAGCTGTAGCAAATTGACTTATTTCTGATCGAACAGTACCAACAGACAAAAGCTTTGCAACTTTATTGACTCTAAACTCATGTTCATTCTTGCTAGTTCTTCCGTTAGCCACTATGGGATTATGGTTTTTATTATTCTAAATGTAGCGTCAATCGCTAGTTTTTGTCGATTTTCCTTGCTTTTCCCAGCTATTTTTTAAGAATATAAGTTCATCAATCCTCTTTCTTAATGCCTTGATACGGTCATTGTTGAAGCTGTCAAAGTCTTTATTTTTCATTTCTTGCTTTTTGTATTGCTAGTTTACAAGCTTCTGGCCTGTATGAAATACCTTTTCCCATAGTTCGTATCCAGTGTATGTTTTCTTTTAGTACACCATTTTTTCGATATTTAACCAGTGTACCTTCAGATTTATAGCCCATCATGTCAGCAGCGTGTAATTGCTGATAAAAACCTTTGCTTGCATAATATTTTCTTCTGTAAGGGTCGTAAGGATCGCTTTCTATTTTTTTTGGTTTGTTTTTTTCATTTTCCATTGCTACAGCAATTTCATCATGGGTTTTTAAATATCTTTTAATTAATGGATCTTCTTCAAATTTTATTGATGAGTTTTTTTCTGTGTAAGAAATAGCCATCAACAAACATAATTTGATGTCACTCCATTGTGAGTCAGTTAAATCTATTTTCATAATGATTTAATAGTAAAGTTTGCAAGTTGTTCTTTTACCTTTTGAACTTCTGGTGGTAATTTAGTTTTCTTTTTTTTCAAATTATCAGCGATTACTTTATTCATCAGCTTAGTTGTTTTGATCCAGTTTTCTTTTCTGATGTTATGGATCTCTCTTACTATTTCAATATCAAGATCAACACCAACATTGTTTCTAATGGTGTTGTCTAATTCCCTGTAACCTTTACAGACTAATTGGTTATCATCATCATATTTTGCGTTAGCTGCGGAGCAATAGCAAATAAGGGCTAAATCATGTCCACCACAGCGTTTTCCTGAGTCATCTATATCATAATCAGGCAAGTGTTGGTTGATTAGTCCATCAGAATTGTGGATTATTCCAGAATCGTTACAGGCATAGCACTCATAGTGTGGAGCTTTGAAAGTAATCTCCCGATCAATGGGCCTTCTTTTATAGCTTTTCATGGGGTGTTAAAAAGGGGTGTTTTTGGGTTTTCTAAATGTAATAGGTTTTTTATCCAGTGTCAATAAATATTGCTCATATTGACCATTTTTTATCCAGCGGTGAGCATCACTGAATAATGGTGTGAACTTATCCTGTTTTAATTGCTTTGTTCTAGCTCTTATATCGGCCTCAAGGCATTGTTTTAGTTTATCCCTTGTCTTTGTATCTAATTTCATAAATTCGTTATATGCAAGCTTTTTTGACAGAGATATAACTCTCATGTTTTTTGGTATTTCCAGATAAGTTTTCCAAAAAGGTTCAAAGCTTTTATTTTTATAGATATTTGTTTTAGATAACATTGTTTTAGTTAGGGTCGTTCTCAACGACTGGGGGGGTA
>VTLG01013012.1_pt1 | contig 29379 bp, 32 predicted proteins | sample 4694571 | NCBI WGS metagenome assembly VTLG01 (sample SAMN12604809, study PRJNA352737) | marine metagenome | biome: ENVO:00000447; feature: ENVO:00000209|ENVO:00000569|ENVO:01000036; material: ENVO:00002151; isolation source: viral sequences binned using virsorter ...
AAGATCAGTAACAGTATTATTTCTAATATATACATGCCCATTCTTACTATCAATATAATTAGTACCTGTACTACTATTATGATAAACCTGTAAATCTCCAGCTTCACCTAAAGAACCACCAAAATGTAATACATCATTATCAAGTAAATGCAATTTATCTTGAAATGTTCCAATACCACTTACCAATAAATTAGTAACTGTTAATTCTTGAGCATCTACTTTTACTACTCCATTAAATTCATTAGCATAGACAGTATTCCATCTTAAAAGATTAGTACCTAAATCATGAGTTAAAGTTTCATCTGGTCTTAAAGTACTCTTAACTTTATCAGTTACTTTAAGATCTGTTGTAGTAGTTATTCCTGAAACTAATACACCTGCCTGTGTTGTTTCTATTTTTTTAACATTATCATAAAAAATCTGAACTTCAGCATCAGGAATACAACTTACACTACCTTCTCCACTTTTTCCTTGTAAATATAATCCATCATCACCACCGTAAATATAAACTCCCCCTTTTGTTTGTGATCCATCAATATAAGTAAAATGAACAGTTGGTGAAAATGAACTAGAATAAATTTTAAGTTGTTCAAGATTAGTAGCACCATCACCAAATGTTGCTTTAACATTATTATCAAATTTTAAAGTATCAGCTGACTTATCCCAATAAACTGATTTTGCAATGCCAGCATTACCCCAAAATTCTACATCACCTTTAAATGTTGATATTCCAGGAGATACATGTAACTGTGTTACAGATGCTATACCACCTATAACATTAGTTGCTGTAGTGGCACTTGCAACAATTGCATTCATAGCACCAACAAATTCCTGTGCATAAATTTTATCCCACTTTTTAGATAAAGATCCTAAATCACGTGTTCCATCAGTATCTGGTGTTATATTAGCACTTGCAATTATACCAGTTGAAACCTGAGCAGTAAACATAGTATTTTGAGAGGATCCACTATCCTTCAAAATAATGCTAAATGATCCATCATTAGTTGTATTATAAAAACCAAACATACCATCACTACCACCATCAGTAACAATATCACCAGATCCAGCAGGTGAAGAGGAAGAATCTCCTATGGTTAACCCACCTTGATATGCTGTAATACCACCACCAACTAATATACCTGCTTGTGTTGTTTCTATTTTTTTCTGAGCATTATGGTATATTTCAACTCCCAAATCCTGTATACATTTAACAGCATTTTTAGTATCACTTGTTCTTAAATATACGTTTCCAGTATTAGATATATAAGTGGATCCTTGTGTATTATCAATGATAAAATCACTATTATCATGATATATTGATGCATCAGCACTCGTTCCATACTTCGACTTTATACTATCTTTAAAAATAAGAGAATCATCAGTCTTATCCCAATATAATTTATTAAGTCCATCAGAACCATGAAACTCTACATCATCCTTAAATGTTGCAATACCAGTTACATATAGATTATCAATATCAACATTAGTTAATCCTTCTATTCTATTTGCCCAAACAATATCCCATCTTTTATCAGTAGTTCCTAAAGTATAAGTTGCATTTGTTTTTGGTATTAAATTACTATCAACATCACCAGTTACTTTAAGATCTGTTGTAGTTGTTGTTCCTGATACTAATACACCTATTGATGATGTTTCTAATTTTAAGGAATTATTATAAAAAATCTCAACTTTACCATCAGGAATACAAGATACACTACCTTCTCCAGCTTTTCCTTGTAAGAATAATCCATCTTCACCACCGTAAATATTAAATTGCCCTTTTGTATATGATCCATCAATATAAGTAGTATTTACAGTTGGTGAACTTGCTTCATTAAAGATTTTAAGTCCTTCACTACCAACGCTATCAGAACCAAATGTTAATTTAACACCATCAAGAAATCTAAGGTAAGATTTTGTACTACTATCCTTATCCCAATATAATTCCTTAGTTCCATCTTTACCATGAAACTCAACATCATTCTTGAATGTTGCAATACCAGTTACTAATAATTGCTCAACTATTATCTCTGTACTTTCTACAACATTTGTTACATCAAATTCATTAGCATAAACAGTATTCCACCTATTAGTATCAGATCCTAAATCATAAGTAGTAGTTGTTTTTGGTAATATATGACTAGCAACTTTTCCTGTAAAAGATACTTCATCAGTAACTTGATTACCTAATGTTACATTTGCATTAAATGAAGCATTTCCATCTACATCTAATAAACCTTCTACATCGAAATTATTATAAACAATAGCACCATTACTATTAGTTTCAAACTTCTTACCAGAATTACTTACACCTCTCCAATATAATTCTACACCACCATCAGTATTAAATACTGCACTACTTTCACTAGATGAATTTTGAATTGCTACATCAGCAGCACCTTGAATTATAAGATCTCCAGTTCCAACATCCTTTATGTATGAATTATTACTATCATGAAATACTTCTAAATCTCCACTATTTCCCCATTTTGTTTTAACATTATCAAAGAAATTCCAAGAATTATCTGACTTATCCCAATAAGATGACTTTGATCCCCCAGATCCATGAAACTCTACATCATCTTTAAATGTTGCAATACCAGTTACATATAATCTTTGAAAGGTTCCTTCATCAAAAACAACATCATCCCCAATATATAAATCTCCACCAACATATAAATCTCCACCAGTGGTAGTAATACCACCACTACTAGCAAGAGTTGTTACACCAGCTATACTTAATTGTCCACCAACATTTAAATTTTCTTCAATACCAACACCACCATTGGTAACAATTGATCCAGTATCTTTATCTGTAGATGTTGCAGAATTATTTACAAATAATGCTTTTTCAATTTGTACTGTTCCACCTACAGCATCTATAAGTAAATTACCAGCACTAGATTCAACTTTATTTACAGATATTTGAACATCTCCAATATTTGCAACACTAGTTACTTTTAAATTAGCAGTTGTAGTAATACCAGAAACACTTATTCCAGTACTAGTAAGAGTATATCCATCAAAAGTTAAATCAGAATCATCTTGTAATTCTCCAGAAGATCCTGCAAAAACAACACGACCATTTGTAAGATCACTAATTTTTGCAGTAGAAGCAACTATACCACCATCAGCATCAATACGATTAAGAAAAGTAGAAAATCCAACTACTTTAAATTGTTCGGCAGTAAGACTATCTTTAAAAGTAGCAACACCAACAACATCTAATAAAGCAGTTGGTTGAGTACTCCCAATACCTACACGTCCACTTCCTGAAGTATTATTCCAAACAAAATTTGGAGAACCATCAAGAACACCAGCACTATTATGATATTGAACCTCATAATAAGTTCCACCAGCACCAGCATTAAGACTTGATGATGATGTCCATTCAAGTCCTTCTACACCCTTAAGTAATAATTCACCTATATTTCCTGGATCATTATTAACATCATAAATTGTTTTTGTTATCCTTAAATTACCATCGAGATGTAAATTCTGAGTTGGATCATCCGTTCCAATTCCAACATAAGAAGAATCACCAACACCAATTGCATTAAATATAGTTCTACCAATTCCTACATCTAAACCATTTGCTACAGTAATAATACCAACAGAACTATTAAATACTAATTTTGGAGATGTTGCAAATTCATCCGATTCTTTAAATAATACACTTCCATTAGGACCAGGAGGAGATACTGTAATTGTTGCAGCAAATCCAAGAGGATTCGCATTTGCAGTAATTGCAAGACCAACAAAATTAAGTTGATTAATACTATTGGCAGATCCTACAAGTGTTCCTTCATCATAAACACTAATAACTCCAGGAATCGTACCACCAGTAATAGGAACCCAATACCTATCTCCTGGATTTGATATAACTGATACTAATTGATATTGTGCTCCAGTGGGTGGAGCAACATAAGAAGGATCACTAGGGTTAATAGGATCTCCAATATTTGGTTCTGCTTGGTCTAAAGCCAAATACTGATATCTATCAGCAGATAACTTATCTTGAGGGGTTCTTTTAGCCCTACCACTTAAATACTTAGGCATTACTATTCTCTAGAACACTGGCCATAAACTCCATTTGGAGTGGTGCAACAAGTCCACCTGCTGTAGATATACCAGCATAAATGGATATTGTATTATCATCTGCAGAAATTATTGGAACATTCTGCCCAAATATTGGATCAGTTGCTCTAGGGTATCCATGTTCAGATGAAAATCCATCTTGGCTACAAGTAAATACTAATGATCCTGCAGCAATATTAACAGTATCTGTAACAGATACTCTCTTCAAACTATTTGTTGCATAATCAACAAAAGTATGAGCATAATTACCACCAGATCTAATAACAGATCTTGTAATACCAGCAGTTGCAGATTGAAAATGATGGGTCTCTCCAGCAGCAATACCAGCATTACCTACTTGAACATCAAATGTATTTGTAGTAGCATTTGAAATAGGTATCCATTGTCCACTAATTGGATCTGTTGATCTAGGATAGGATGAATGAGAAGAAACACCTGTTCTATTACCATAAGTACAACTTAAAGTTATTGAATTATTAGCAATCTTAATTGCATCACCATTCTCAAATCCATGCCCATTAATAGTTAAAGTCATTACACCTGTAGATGGATTATATGCAACATCTGTGGGTGTTGATGTAGTTGTAGGAACAAAAGTATGAACTCCAACATAAGATGAAGATCCAACATTCATTGTTATTGTTGTATCAGTAACCGCAGTAATATTAACTGCAGTATTATATGCAGAGTCGGCAGTAGCAGGTGTTCCCGCACTTTCATAATCTGCAGGTCTGGGATAAGACTTTACTGCACTAAAACCATCTTGAGCACAAACAAACTTAACAGATGCTTTTGCCAACCTAATACTTGTACCTGCTGACAATGAATGATTACCGATAGTAAAAGTTGCGATACCAGTATTAGCACTGTATTCAACCTCAGATGGTTCAAAATAATCAAAAGGTGATGCTCCAACATTTAAACTATAATTAGTAGGATCTACTTTCGTAACTTTCTTCCATGAACGACTAGCAGGATCTGTTGATCTTGGATATGTTTTAGTTGCTGTATTACCATCCATTGCACATTTAAATGACAAAGACCCATTATCAAACTTAACCAAATCACCAGTAGCCCATCCAGGATCACTATTAGTAGTAACAGTCAATATTCCAGAAGGAGCATTATATAAAGCACCAGTTATATCTCCAGAATATGTAGAAGCACCAGAAAAGAAATCATGCTCCTTTATAGTTAAAGTGCAAATACCAGTCTTTGGTTCATATATAGCAAAAGTAGGAGTATATGGTCCATGACCACCACCAGTCACCGATACTGCATTATTTGATGCCTTAATAAATTTATGTATTGCGGGATTATAATAATGAGTAATACTATTAGAACTACCAACTAATGAAGTAAAAGTTCTAGAAGTTCCTACACTATCAACAATACTATCTACTACATATGATTTTTGTGGAAATGGGAATATTGTAGTAGTTATTCCAGAATAATTTGCACAGGTAAATGCTATACCAGCTAAAGTGATCTCAGATCCAACATTAAATCCATGAGGATCTATTGTTCTTATTGTAGCAATACCTGATGGTTCATGATATTGAACATCATTAATTGTACTTACTCCACTCTGAGTTCCTGAAATTAATATACGATCTACAACTAATGGTGTTTTTTCCAAAACCATTCTACCATCAATCAATATAACTGCATCATTGGGTGGAATCTCCACATCCTTCATAACTCTAATATCTCTTACATTTCCAGTACTTCTTGATTCTCTTCTTTGAATAAAAGTACAAGTTGGATATGTTCCTACACCAACATTGGCGACTTGTGCATATAACAATAATGCAGATGTCCCTGTTGGAACTTCATATAATTTTTGCTCTCCTGGTGCTACAGGTACAGCGACAGATATAAATTTATTAACTGGTGCTATTGCCATATTATCTCAACGCTAATATTAATGGTGTTAATTGTGCTTGTATTGCTCGGTTAAAATCTCTTCCTCTAATAGTAGAAGTTGTTTGATCTACGGTTAATCCATCTCCAATTTTAAAATTACCTTTTTGATCGGTACTTGTGTATGGACATTGACCACCATTTATAGCAATAACTTCTTGACCTGTTATAGGTTCTCCACCTTGGAAGGGGTTCGCTTTATTTATATCCGTACCAGCACCAATATATTCAAAGGAATGTGAACTGGTAATAATTCGACTAAGCCTTACCATTTCTACATCAGTTCCAGAATCAACTGCATAAGGAATAAATTCATTAAAAGTAACAGTTGTAAGTCCAACATTTGTAGTTGGTTCTGTTGCAACACTTACAGTATATAAAATTGGATCCAAATCAACTTCTGCAGATGCAGATCCATTACCAGAAATACTAACTGCAATGGATTGTAGTGGACCAGTTCCAGAATTTGGAAGATAATTTCTACCACTAGAAATTACATCAACAGAACTAATAGTTCCAGCAGCACTTACATTTGCTGAAAACTCAGCAATGATTCCTTCTGGACCTTGAGGATTTGGTACAGTGACTATAGGGGGTGCTGCTTGACTATAACCAGAACCACCATTAGTAACTCTTATATTTCTAATTAATTGTAAAGGTTGTGTTAGAGTTCCTGTAGCAGTAGTATCAGTATAATTATCTAAACTAAGTTTAAAGAATACTCCTTGTCCATCAAAAGGTTTTCTATAATTACCAGCATTATCTAATAAATTATCTATTTTATAAACATCTATATCAGCAGCAACATCTTCAGTAGTTGTACCAGTAAATTCTGTAGCACCTACACCATCAGCAACTAAACCATAATTACCAAATGAAGAGTTGGAGTTTGTTAAATCGCATTGACCTCCACTTCTAGCAGATATGCCAATATCACATCCAATAGTAAAGATAGAAACTAACTGAGCATAAGCATTATTAGTAAGTGATACTCCAATACCATTTTGATTATATTGAGTAAATGCATCACAAACAAATGATTTTAAATCTTGTCCTAGATCATTGGTTCCATCATAAGCAGCATTAGCATGATTTCCATCAATTCTCATACCAATACTTCCAGTCATAAAATTAGTAGAGTTACGAACATATGGAGATTTCCATCTTCCACTAGGACCTTCATTTGCTGGTCCTAATGCAATATATCCTGTATTTGCTTGATCTGCTACAATTAATGGAGGGAAAGCAACAGCAGCACATCCAGTATGATCATAGGAAACTCCACCTTGTCCATCATCCTGAGGACCAGAGAAGTTAAGATTCTGTATTAAACATCCTCTTCTAACATGGAATACATCTTTAGTTCTATTTTGAGGAACAATAGTTACAAGTCTTAAATCTTCACCAGATACAGAAACATCAGTTCTTAATCCAATTGGATTATTCTCCACATAAGTACCAGAACGAATAATAATAGTATCTCCTTCTTTTGCAATTGCTGCAGCTGCACCAATAGTTGCTTTAGCATCTCCTTCTAATAAACCAGTATTAGTATCTCTACCATCCATAGTAACCCAAATAGCATTATCAGTTTCAACACCAGGTGGTCTCCAAGATACCCCTGTCCCAACAGATGATAACCTATAATCAGTTTGACCAACTCCTGGTCCAGATATGTTATCATTTATATCAAGTAGAGAACTATCTAATTCAAGAGTTCCTTCAATTTTTGTATTACTACCAACAAATAATTTTTTAGCTATTCCAACACCACCATCTATTTGAACAGAAGCAGTATCAGTAGGACTAGTTGCATCTGTAGCATCATTAAATGTTGCTTTACCATCTACATCCAATGTGTCATTAAGTGTTGTAGCACCATCTACATCCAATGCCGCATTTAAATCAGTATTACCGTCTACATTCAATGCTTGATCAAAATCAACATTTCCACCAACATTCAATCTCTTAACTATTCCAACACCACCATCAATTTGAACAGAACTAGATGCAGTAGGACCTGTCGAATCAGTAACATCATTAAATGTTGTTTTACCATCTACATCTAATGTGTTGTTAAGTGTTGTAGCACCATCTACATCCAATGTGGCATTCAATGTAGTATCACCATCTACATCTAATGTGTTGTTAAGTGTTGTAGCACCATCTACATCTAATGTGTTGTTAAGTGTTGTAGCACCATCTACATCTAATGTGCTATTAAGTGTTGTAGCACCATCTACATCTAAAGTAAGATCAATTTTTACATTACCATCTACATTTAAATCGGAGTCAAAATCAACATTTCCAGTAACATGAAGTTCTCCAGTTACATCTAATTCTTTAGTTGGATTATTATTCTTAATACCAACCTTAGTCATCCTATAGATAGGTGCATCATCACCAGCACCAAAATATCCCCATAAATCATATGTAAATATTGTAGATAATCCAGATCCAGCTGCAGTAGAAGTATCTCCAGCAGTAGGTCTTAATGTATCAGTTCCAATTCCAAGACTATTACTTTGTACAAAATTTATAGTTGAAAATGATTGTGCTGCACCAACAGGATTATGATTTATATCTGTTGGAAGAAAAGATCCTTCATCCTGAATATAAATTCCATCATCATATGCTGGTGTAAGTGCTACCCATCTAATTCCATGTTCATCTCTTCTTAACCACCAATTATTTGCACCTGGAGATCCAGCATTATCGTAAATATTTTTTGTAATAGATATACTTCCTTCTATAGCAAGTCTTAACGGTCCATGTGCACCATCATTAAGATCTGCTATAGCAGCAGGATTATATGGATTTGTAGTTCCTATACCGACTCTTGTTATAGTAGTATTAATACCACTTAAGATAGTTACTGAATCATCACCTTGTCCTGATTGAAATGCACCTATAGGTTCTTCATTACCTATACCAATTGATTGACTATAAACACCAGTTCCAATAACATCTAAATCTTGCCTTGGTTGAATAATACCAATACCAAATGAATATCCTGTACCAACAATAGCAGTTCCTTCAATATCTAATTTCTGTCTAGGAGTTGTAGTACCTATTCCAATCTTAGCAAGATTTGTAACAACAAAAGCTTTATCTGCAGTCTCTCCACTACCACTAGTATTAGGTCCTCCTACTTGAAATCTATGAATAGCACCAGTATTAGCAACACCAACAGTATCAGTATGTGCATCTGCAGATAATATTGTTCCAGCAGAACCAACTTGAAATCTTTTTAAAACAGTTAGATAAGGAAAAATTGCATTCTGTTCAAAATAAACATCATTTTTAAATGTAGATATTCCACTAACAGTTAAATTTCCAAGTACATCTAAATCATTTGTTGCAATATTATCACCACTAAAATCATAATCTAACTTACCGTAAATATATACATCATTAAATACAGAATCACCAGTATTGATATTTTGGTTACCTACCCCAGACATTTATACTAATCCTCCAGTCGAAGCTTTAGATACTCCACTAACTAATTTATCCATTTCACCTTGAACATAACTTGTACTTAATGCTTTAAATTTATTACAAATTTTAAGATGTACTCCTATATTGCCACAATTTGGAGAAACATTTATATTTGATGCTACAAGATCTATATTACTTGTACCATCTTCCCCAATTTTAATACTTGAACCTTTAATAACTATATCCGAAGCATCAAGTGTAATTTGAGATGCACTTATTAAAATATGCCCTTTAGAGGCATCAATTCCAATATTGCCCTTATGAGCAACAAGAGTGTATGCATTATCACTTGGATTAACATGTTGACCACACTCTACTTGTAGTGTTTTATCTGCATAATGACGAGATAAACCACTACCCTCATGCAAACTCTGATTATACTTAATACCCTGCTCAGTCATTGACTGCATCCAATATGCAGCTTTTCCTGGAGCTTCTTCTCTTTCTGAACCACTCTCAAATAATAACTTTTGAGTTGGTATATCTAAACACCTATTTTCTTGATTGCTCATTTAACTATTCTCCACTTTTAGTATAATTTCCAATACAGTCAATAGAAGTATTAAGAACTGCTTCTGTAGTAATCTTCACATCACTCATTACTGGAAGAATGACTGCACCATAACCACTAGAACTAATAATATCAATTGAAGGTAATATTTCAAATGGTTCTTGTGCTAATATATTAACACCAGTAACTTGTCCGTCAGTAATTACTAATTCTAAATTAGGATCATCAATCACATCATCATCAGAATAATCATTACCAGGATTTTCAATAATCACATTTGAAATATATAAAGGTTTTTCTTCCTCTACTGGATAATTAATACCAGTACCTGTAATTACAATATCTATAATTTGCCCATAAGTTGGAGAATTCATATTTTTATCAACAATTGCTTTTCCATAAGCACCATATCCCTGATTACAATTATCAGAAAATGCTATCATCGGTTCTTCAGTATACCCATTCCCACGATCACTCATCTTTACACCAAGAATACCACCAGTTTTTTTAATAGTCCCATAGATATCTTCAGGATCAATTTTATCTATAAAATTACCAAGAAGAACTTTTCCTGCTCCACCAATCCCATCTCCACCAAAAAATTCTACCTTAGGTGCTCCACATTTAAAAATATTTCCAGTATAACAATCTTGACCAATACCATGATCTGCTGCCTCATTAATTTTAGATCCAAATATTTCCCATTGTCCATATTCTTTTTCAAAATTACTTAATTGAGTACCAACTCCTTGAATAGCACCTTGTGCCTTATCAACTAAACTTGAAGCAGTTTGTGCAGCACTAAATGCTTGATCTAAAAGACCTTGCTGTTCGTTCTGACTCTTAGACCTTTGTGTGCCAGAACCAATTTTATATTTAGAACTAGCAGGACATTTAGGTTTTTGCCCACAATTAAAAAGATTTTCAGTTTTACGTGCTAATTGAATTCCACCCATAGCAACTTCTTTAACATTAAATGCAATTCCAAAAGCTTTTTCTAATGGAGCAGTAAATGGTGCTACTGCATCATCAATCTCAGATCCAATCTTATTTGTAATACCACCTATCATTTGTTGAACAGCACAAGTACTAGGGTTCAATACATTTTTTGCCATTCCAACTAACATATCACTTATAGAATCTTGTAAAGCATCTCCAACTTTTGTAGTTAAACAACTGGTAGAATTAAACATATCATTAATTGGACCAACAAGAGCAGTCTGTTCTTGAATAACTTTTGCTAGTGCAGCAGGTCGATTATTTGCGTAAATAGGATTACTAAAAATTCTATCTGCTACATTTGTCATACCCTGCTGAGAAAATTTAATCATTTCATCAGTAAGTTTATTACCAATTTTTCCAACAAGTAATTGTGAAGCAGATCCTAACTGCTTTGACACACCCTTTATTTCACCAGGAAGATCCATAGCAAAACTAGAAGTTTTAGTAATATTATTAAAAAAATTCTCTAAATATGCTTCCGACTTAGCAAAAAAATTATTTTTACAAGGATCTGCAAATATAATAGTATTACCAATAGTATCAATAGCAGAAGGTAAACATGGTTCAGTATGTTTTTTATACTGACTCATTCTTTGTTGAAAAGATTTAAGATCAGATTTTCCTAGACTAGCAATAGATTCTGGTGTACTAGGTAAAACAGATCCTAATTGAGAAGGCCATTGTTTCTTAACCTTATCAATTATACCTTTATTAACTAGATCTTGGGGATTGTCTTTTATAAGCTGAGAAAAATACTCAACCTGTTTAGGTGAAGGAATTTCTGAAGGTGGAGTAACACCTTTTAATAATTCTACAGTTTCGTTAATCTTTAATACCATTATGTATCAATATCCTCCTTCTTATTATTTATTACTGTAATGTAAAACCAGATGAATCTGGATTATTTCTAACATACTCACTTTCTTTCCTATTCCATTCATCCCATTCTGGAGTTCCATAATTAGGTTCAGATCCACCACCATCTACTAGATTAACATTAACTTCTCTTGGTGTTTCACCAGCATTCCATGCTCTAACATTCTCTTCTTCTTGAAGTGCGTCTCTAATTGTTTCATCATTTGATTCACCAACTTGCAATTCATTAGTTGGTTTATTAACATAACTATCTGGTTTAAGAATATTTTTATCAGTTTTAGATGAATCTGGTTTAGAAATAGAACCCAATTCAGATGGTAGATTTGCATCTAATCCCATTTTTTGAAATGCCTCTTTAGGAGAAGACTTACCAACTCCACCACCAACATTATCCTTACAATTAAGTATTCCAGGTATAGTTACCCCATTCTGCTCATTAGATTCTTGTCTTCCAGTTAACCCTGGTTTTTTACTTTCAGTAAAACCAGACTCTGATCCAAATTTACCACCACTATTAACTTTATCTCTAGTTTGACCTAAAACTCCCTGAATAACAGGAAACCCTTGATCAGGTGCCATAAAAACACCATAAACAATATCACCTTGCGTAATTTTAACTGTTCTCATCCTACCAGCAGCACCACTCCCATCAGTAGGAGACATCATTACAGTTGCAGTATGAACATCCTTATCATCAATATTATCATTCTCAGAATATTGTCCAAAAATACGAACCTTATATCTGGTGCCCCAACCAAGACCTGATACCTGCTCTTTTTGAGAAACTATTGATACAACTTTTCCAGTCCATGCTTCTGGTGCTTTATCAAAAAATGAAGGAGCTTGATTAGACATTATTTTTTATTAGTATATAGACCGTAAGTATCACGAACAACAGTTAAAGATGTAAATGAATTTTTAGTATCAAAATGATGACAAAGATGTAATATTAAATAATTTCCACTTTGCTGCTGATCTATTGAACCTAATTCTTTTTCATCACTCTGTTTTTCAAATTCACATCTAATAATATCACCAGCTTTTAATTTTACATTACATGGAACTTGTATATGCATAATCTGAGAATGAAGAAGATTATACCTCATTATAGATTTTGCTTGCCATTCTTTAGGATCATTATTAATACCAATACTAACATAGGGATCTAAACTACCAACATCCAATACATGACAATTTGTTTTAGTATATGTTTCTACTTTATCTACAAATGGTGGAATTTTTCCAAGTGTTTTTTTAACACCATCATCTTTTAAATTAAAAGTTAATTCATCATAAGCAAAAGTTCTAGGATCAAAGAATATATTACGACTATAATAAGTTCCTGACTCCAATGCTTTCAATACATTTTGATCTTTTTGTATAGAAGGTTCCAATAAAATTCTAAAATCATTTTGATTATTATCTAAATTTGCCATCAAAATACCATTATAATTATAAGTTTGTACTGGTTCTTGACTAATAAGATTATCTATTGATTTAAAATTAAAACCATCTTGAGTTTCATAGAAAAAATATCCAGGATCACCCTGATCAGGTATAGATTTTCTACACAAATCATTTATTAAATCTAATCCACCTCTTCCCTTTGTTACAAAATTATATGAGTTTCTTGTACTATCAATTTTAATTTTATCTTCACTTATATTAAGTTCATCTTTTAATATTTTATCAACAGTATCACTTATTCTACCCATATACTTTTTACATGGATCTTTAGGTTGTAAATTTTCTTCTGCAGTAACTGAAGTTAATTGTAAAAGAACTGTTTGGCGATTAGATTCTTGACCAAGAATTGGAGCACCATTAACTCTAAAGGGGTTTTTCTTAAAATTTAATTCTCCAGAATCATTAGAAATTACTACTTCTACATCTTCATATCCAGTAATAGGTAATGAATCTTTAATACTACCAAGTCTACCAGCAGAATCTTGATCTTTTTCTGCAGGAACTGATCCACCAGCATCACTATAAACCAAATTTGCAGTAATTACTGGAGAATACAAACTCTCAAAATATTCAAACTCAACAGTTTTTCCTTGAAGAGGAACTCTTTTACCGTCCTTATCAATTACTAAATGAGTATATAGTGAAGCTCTTGATGCACTCATATTTCTTTACCCTACTGGAATATATTGTGGATATGGAACCATTGTCTCGACCTTTTGAGTTGCAATAATAACAGTTTTAGATTTTTTACCAGTACTATTTGTCAACAAAGATAAATCTCTTCCACCTTTACCACGAATTAAATTCTTATCATCTAATTTAACTTTTTTAGTTTTTTGTGGTCCACTTTGTAAATGTGAAAGACTATATAATTTTCCAAAAGAATCTTGTATAACTAAAAGATTTCCATATCCATTATTTTCTCCAGGAGAATACTCAACAACTTTTAATCCACCAGACAATGTAATAGCAGATCCTAAAGGGGCAGCATAATCATATCCCATATGCTCACTTACTTCACCCGTTACTGGATGATTTCTTGGTCCTGGTTTTGAAGTAAGTTCATATTCATCAATAGATTTTCCATTAATAAGTACATTATTTACAATATGTTCGGGAATTTCTTTTCCCCGACCATCAAATCCATCACCACTCTCAATATGAACATGAGGACCTGTTGATAATCCTGTAGATCCTACACGACCAACAATTGGCTTTTCTCCTCCACCACCCATACCTTTAGGATTTTCTTTTTTCTCCTTTTGAATTGCAGGTTGTTTTTCGTTTGTTAACTCTTTTGCCCAATCTTTTTTTGGTGGAGTATTCTGACTCTCAGTTTCAGAAGTAGTATTCTCTTTATTATCACTTTCACTGTCTTCAGACATTTCATCCTCAGATTCTTTAGTTTCATTCTTAAGGTATTCATCCATAGAATCTAATTCAGAAGATTCAGTAGTTAATTCTTTAAGTGCTGCATTTCCTTCTTTTACTGAAGAATCTATCTCAGGTTTATCCTTCTTAAATAAATTAATTAATCCAGATGCAACCTTTACAATACTCATCAAAAATGTTCCAATACCACTAATCCAACCTGCATTATTATCAATAAATGTAGTAATACCATCTACAATATTTGGTAACTCATTAACAATTATTCCTGTAAGTAAAAGTCCAAAAAACTCTTTAGCTTTATCAAATAAACTTAAAGAAGATTTCATAATACTCTTTTTTAGAGATCCACCTTCAGTATTTTTATTAGCTGCTTCTAAATTTGCTTCTTCTTTTTTTTGTTTCTCTTTCTCTTCTAATCTCTGATTATTTAATTCTTTTTGTTTTCTTAATTTTGCCAATTTTTTATTACTATCAATAAGAAAACTATTAATATTAGTTACATTTATTCTAAGTTGTTTTACTTGTTTTTCTTGTACTTTAATAACTGCCATAATTCTATACTATACCATGCAACTCTGGTGTTTTTATCATATATTCATTCATCATATTAAAAGAAGAAACCTTAATAACAGGATTGGGTTTTCCTGCTGATGGTGTTTTAATTTCAGGTGGTGGTGATTGAATTGTAGGAATATCAATATCAATTATATTTAAATCATCAGAAGAAGAATTTGATATTGATTTAATCATCTTCTGAGTATTATCCGATAATTGTTTCTCATTTCTCTTAGGAATATAAGATCTAGATCCAGGTCTTCTATTTCTAGATCCACCTTGACCTTGATCTTCACCTGCCCTCTTAATATCTCTAGCTGCTAAAGCAACATCAATACCAACAGATGCTGCAGTTCCAGCACCAGGAATTGTAGATGCTGCACCCGATGCCAATTCAAGACCAGCACCCGCAAGATCTCCTGATAATGCTCTTTGTCCAGCAAAAAATAATGCTGCACCTAAACCAACAAGAGGAATTTTTTTAAGAGCACTTTTTCCTAATAATTTTGCACCAGTCTTTGCTCCTACTTTTCCACCAACTTTAAGTGCTGCACGTTTTCCAGCTCTTTTTAACCCATGTTTAAATATTGACCCTATACCCTTTCTAACTTTATTTAAGAATTTAAGAATTTTCCAAATTCCTTTTATTATTTGTACTATCTTACGTATAACTTTAAAAACAATAACTCCAGCAACTATACCAACAATCCATTTCCATTGTGATGCTATAAATGTTAAAACATTAATTAAACTTTGTCGATTACTAGGATCTTTTAACCATTCAAAAGATTCATTTGCTAAAATACCAGCAGATACAACAAGAATAAACTCTTTAATTTTTTCAAAAAAACCTTTTACTGGAGTAAATACTGCATCAACTGTACTAACAATACCTTTTGCTACACTTTTTATACCCTCTATAGATTTTTCTGCAAGAGTTCTTTTTTTCTTTTCTTTACCTACTTTAGCATCCGATAGATCATCTTCTTTTGCAGCAATTCTAGATGCAAAATCTATTGCCAATTGACTTTGTATCTCTACAAGAATCCTATTAGTTTCTATTAATGGATCGTCTTTTCCACCAAAACTATCTTTCGCTTCTAATACGTTTTTTAAAAGAGTAATCTTCTTTGCATTAACATCTACTCTTTTTTCTAATTTAATTATTCTACCTAAAGATTTTCTTACATGTGCAGTAAGTTTACTAATAGTACCATGAATTTTACTAATACCAAGATCAGGTCCTTTTTGTGGAACTTCTATAGGATCAAGTTTACTTATTTGCTGAGATGATCCAATTGATCTAGCAACAGATCCAAAAGTAAATTTAGGAGTAACATTAAGATTAGGTCCACTAGAAAATATGGAAGAAGAAACTGATGTCTTCCCCAATTTTGGTTTCGATGTAGATTCTGGTTTTAAATAAGAATTAAACGCCACTCTGTTGTTGCTGTTTTAGGTTTTCTTCTTCAATATATTGTTGTAATAAAGTCACATAAACTTCCCTTTCCCAAGGCATCATATTATCTAGCTCTGTTAATGAGTATTTATGGTGTTGCATCAAGGCAAAATTAACCTTATAGTATGACTCAAGACTAGTATGAGCCATACTTAAGTGAAAAAACTTGCTAATCCCTCCAATACTACTTCAGATTCAACTCCTGTTTTAGGATTTGTTACTTTTATTTTATGTGATAATTTTGGCATTGTAGAGAAAAATTTCTCTAACTGTTTGAATTGTTTACTATTTAATTGTTCAATAAATTCTTCTAATTCTTCTTTAGTAGAATCAGCAGCATCCCAACTTTCTTCATCATCATAAATCATTTCAATACATGAACTAATCATACTAAGTGATTTAGTAACATCAGTTGTCTCATTTTCAACGTCAAAATTACTATTAATAAATTCATCAAGTGCTGGATACTTAAGTTTCATAGAATATTGATCATCTATTTTAATAATATTCTTATGTCCTCTAGTCTTTTGCACTTTAATAGAATCAATATTAATCTGCATTTCAACAGATGTTTCATTATCATCAGGACAAGTTATATTTACATCAACAGTTTCACCAACAGATTTTGCACGAACATTTAAAAATAAATATTCAATATCAAAAGTAGCAAGTTTACTTACATCTACTCCCTTTGTTAAAATACATTCATTTAATATTTGTACAACAGCATTAGTAATCTGTTTCATATCTTCAGTCTCCAATGCCATAATAAGAATCTTTTCTTCTCTTACTAAAAATGGTCGATATTTAATCTTTTTTCCAGTAGAAGGCAATACTAACTCATAGGTTGGAGTATTAATTTTTGGTAAAGGCATAATGTTTTTACACTTCAGTATGTTTATTTATCAAGCAATATTAGAGTTGTCTAGATCATTTGCACCCGCACCCAATCGATTTAATCTTGGTAGAGAAATACCACCACCAGAATCTCCTGGTGGAGTATCACTACTAATAGTGCTTGCACCATATTTTCTATTTACAACATATCTATCATAATTAAAAGTAACACTAACTTTTAAAATATCTGCAGTACCATAAGAAACTGGAATAGAAGTAATTGATTTAGGAAATGCATTTTTAAAATCATATTGTATCTGTCTTCTATAATCCCTTTCAAATTTCTGAATAGACATAGTATTTACTTTATATTGATCGGGATATGTAAATCTTCTATAAAATGCTTTATGATCAGGATCAACATTAGAACCACCCGAAATATAATCCATCCATCCTTCAAAAATCCTTAACAAAGTATAATCTTCATCAATATAAAAAGTAAAATCAATATCTGTATATAATCGACTATGAGCAAATTCTTGAGGTACTCCCATAAAATTATCCTTTACTTCAGCTGTTGCAAATGCACTTGCAGGTAATGATGCTTCAGAGCAAAGTATTCCTGCATCCCTAGATAAAAAATTTGAAGCGTCATTTAAACCAACAATATTATTAAGATAATCAGTTATTGTAGGTTTTAATACAGAAAAATTAACTTGATAGTAATTAGTTAATGCCACTCTACCAAGTTTATACTTGGCTTCATTCATTGATAATTTTTGAATAATAGACTCTGCCACTCTAAATACCTTATATTATTACTATATTATTATCTATTTAGATGGCTTATAAAGGAAAATTTAGACCGAAAATTCCTAACAAATATAAAGGAGACTACACTAATATAATATATCGTTCTTTATGGGAACTAAAGTTCATGAAATATTGTGACAGTAATCAAAATATTTTAGAATGGGGGAGTGAAGAATTCTTTATTCCTTACAAGTCACCAATAGATAATAGATACCATAGATACTTTCCAGATTTCTACATTAAGGTACGAGAAAATAGTGGTCAAATTAAAAAGTATATAATCGAAATAAAACCAAAGAAACAATGTATAGAACCAAAAGTTCAAAAAAGAAAAACAAAAGGATATGTATATGAAGTATATGAATATGCAAAAAATCAAGCAAAATGGAAAGCAGCAACAGAATATTGTAAAGATCGTAGATTAGAATTTAAAGTATTAACCGAAAACGAACTAGGTATTAAGTAATGGATAGAATTTCAAGTATAAAAAATAATATGTTGGGAATTGAAAGTCCAGATGATTTAATGCTTAAAATAATAGAAGTATTACCAGAAACAGGAACAATTCCTGAAGCAGGAAATTACTATACTTTTGTTTATAAACCCAAAACACCAGGTGTTAAATATGATGAATTTCCATTAGTGGCAGTTACTGATGTATTTCAATGGGGATTTAAAGGATTAAACTTTCACTGGGGTCAAGCTAGACAATATACATGGAATGAAGTTGTAGGACAACTCTATATGGCAACAAACGAAGAAATAGATTCTCTACGTGGAATACCTTATGGAAAAATACGTCTAAATAGTTAAAATTAATATATAAGGTCGATAATGTCAAGACAATCACGGTCAAGAGCATTAGCTAGAAAACATAGAGAAGCAAGACAAGAGAAAGCAAGATTAGCTGCAATAGAAAAGAGTCAAAAAGAACGTGCAGCTTTAAAAGCAAAATATGGTAGTGGCGGTCTTCCTGCAGATTATAAAGAAACTGAGAAAAAAGCATTTAAAGAAGCAGAAGAATGGCAGGAACAAAAAACACAAACACAATCAAAAGAATATAAAAAAGACAGTGGTATAAAGGCAAGAGGTGGTATATTAAGATATCCATTAGAATCATTAACACAAGATACAGATTACTTGCAAATAGATATTGTAGAATATAAATCATCAAAACAACTAACTGGTTCAGTAGTTGGATCAGCTGGAACTAGAAGTCTTGGTGCAGCTAAAAATGTAGGAGGTACAACATCTGGAGCATTAGCAAAAAAAGGAATAATAGGTAAAGGTAGTATATTATTACAAATACCATCTAATGTTAAAGATGGTAATAGTGTCAAATATGCAGAAGATAGTTTAAACACGTTAACTGCTATGGGAGCTGATGCAGTTGAAAATATAATGAAATCTTCGGTAGGTAAGGAAGGTTTAGATGCAAAAATGAAAGCAATAGGAGACTCAGTAGGTAAAGAAACTGCCAATATATTTAATACTGCTGGTGCAGAAGCTCAAAATCTCATAACTAAAAAATTAGCATCAAAAGCAGTTGGAATTTTTGGTGGAAATGTAAGTGCAGATCAACTTCTTGCAAGAGAAAGTGGAGAAATATTTAATCCAAATATGGAATTATTATTTAATGGTCCAACTCTAAGAAGTTTTAGATTTTCATTTAAAATGACTCCTAGAAGTCAAGATGAAATGGTACAAATTAAAATGATTATAAGATCTTTCAAACTTAATATGGCACCAAAAACTAAAACAACTGATGCAGGAAATCAATACCTATTAAAATCTCCAAATATTTTTGAATTAAGATATAGACAAGGAAGCAGAAATCACCCATTCTTACATAAATTTAAACAATGTTTTCTTACTGATATGAATGTAAATTATACTGGAGAAAACGTATATGCAACATATGATGATGGAACACCAATATCAATGAATATGGATCTAACCTTTAAAGAAATTGAACCAATTTATGATATTGATTATTTTGATGATGATGGAAATGATGCAGACAACACAGTAGGATATTAAAATGGGATACTTTAGAGAACTACCAGATTTAGAATATCAATCATTTTTAAAAGATAAAAATTCTTCTCTTGATTATATTAAAACAAAAAATATATTTCGTAGATCAAAATTAAGAGACGATCTTCAAAATGTATTCACTCTCTTTAACAAATATCAAATTCCAGATGGATGGAGACCAGATAATGTAGCAGAAGATTATTATGGTAGCGATGAACTTGATTGGGTTGTTATAACAACTTCTAATATAATTAATATTAGAGACGAATGGCCTCTTCCTAATAATCAATTATGGAATTATGTTGATAATAAATATGGAACAAAAATAAATGATACCAAATATTATGTAACAAAAGAAATAAAAGATCTTGATGGACATTTAATTTTACCTGCAGGTAAAAGAGTAGATTCAGATTTCAGTATTACATATTGGGATAGAGATCATTATACAACTAAATCTGGAAGTAATGTAAAAAAAGGTGTATCATATTGGCAGCATGAAGTTGATTTAAATGATGAAAAGAGAAATATTTACTTATTAAAACCCGAATATCTACAACAATTCTTAAATGACTTTAGAGATATAATGGTATATGGTAGATCATCTCAATATGTAGATGATAATACTATAAAAACAGAAAATACCAATATTACAATGCCATAAAAAAAGGGGTTCGTTAGAACCCCTTTCTTATGTTATTCAGCAGCGAGTTTCGCAAAATACGAAAGTGCTTCATCATCGTCATCCGTGCTAGACGGAGTAGGTGTTGATGTAACAGCAGCAGTTACTAACTGTTCTGCTTCACCTCTATCATTATCTTCATCAATAGTCTCTACATCTTGAGTGACTTTCTTGTTACCAAGAACATAACTTAGACGAGTCTTAAGTTCATCATATGACTTAAACTGATCGTTAGCAACAAGTTCTGCAAGAGAGTTTTCTTTCTTCCAGAGTCCTTCTAGTGCATCATCGTCATCCAATAATGGAGTAACAGCAGTGAACTCAGAAGAGTCATAGTTACGATAACCAGCAACGTTCTTTGCCTTCAACTTGAAGTTAGCACCTTGCCAGAAATCAAATGGATCAATTGCTTCCTCATCCTCAAACTCAGGTTGCATTGCTGCAGTAAGTTTGTCAAAGATTTTCTTCCCATACTTGTATAAGAATACTTTACCTTCGTTCTCAGGATTAGCAGGATCCTTTACAACATAGATGTTACTAATGTATGTAAGCTTACGCTTTTGCTTACGTGCGGTTTCTTTACCTGCATCTGTTCCATTGTTCCATAGAGTAGTATTGTACTCAGAAACTGGATCTTTCTGACCAAGAGTGGTTAGAGAGTTTTCGATGTACCAACCACCAGGACCTTGGAAGGCATGGGAGTATAGTTTTACGAATGGTAGATCCTCACCATCTGGTGCAGGAAGGAATCGAATAACGGCATAACCATTACCTGATTTATCACATTCTAATTTCCATAGACGGTCATCGCCATTACCGCCATTGTTATTCATTTTTTCGACTTCCTTCACAAGTTTTTGTGTAAGAGAGCCTAGTTTTGATTGCTTTTTAAGATTAGCAAACGACATTAGATTACCTCGGATTAATTTGGATTTAATTGGATTTGGTTTTATTATAACAAAGAAACTCTTATTGGTCAACAACCTGTTTGAGTTTATCAATTGTTTTTGACATACCATTAAATAATACAGAAATATCAGTTCCTGCAGGGAAACCCATTAGTTCAACTGATTTTTCTAATTGTTTTTTCATTTCAAGTGCTTTTGGATCATCTGATAAGGATAATCGAGTATACATAACCCTTTGTTTTTCCAAAAGAATAGATAGCATTTCAATATGATCTATTTGATCTCCACGTTCCATATCACCAAAAGATAACATGGATCCGTAAACATCTTGTTGAAGTTGATTAATTTCTTTTAGTTCTTCCTGAATTATTTCAGACTCGAAGAATTTAGACATTAACCTTCCTGATTTTCAACAGGTTCTTCTTGACCACCATCAACTGGTGCTTCTTCAGTAGTTTCTTCTTTACTATCTTCAATTTGTGTAAGCACGTCAATCGCACCTTGAAGTCTTAATACAGTTGTCTGACCAGTTGCAACTTGTTGCTGAACTTGAGTCAATTGTTCCTGTAAGTTCTTAAGAACTTCTGCATTGTCAAGAGCCATTACTAATAACCTCCTTTAGAATTTTTTTGTAGTTGTATACGTTAATATTTATGAAGGGAATATATTTTCTGATTTTAAGACTTACGGTTTCCCATACAGGATCTGTAAGTTTCTTATCAAATTTACTTACGAAAGAAAAGACTTTTTCCAGTATCGTAAGCGTTTCTAGCGAAATCTCTCCACCCAGATATTTTTTTAGGATAACTGGATGTCCCTTCGAGCAATCGAATATTGTTTCTAATTCGTTCTCTGAGAGCAATTTCCCTGATTGTTCCTTGAACAAGTACGTCAAACTCTGTTTCCGTCTCATCCAATCGGCGTAATTTCTTTCGCCAGAATTGATAATTTCTCCAATCCATAGATTTTGTGGGTTGTCTGCAATTACAAAATTTGACAAAAGAAAATCTAGAATTTCTTGATCAGAATATTTTCTAGATGTTTTTTCAAACCAATACTTATCCTTTCGTTTATTAAAAGATGTAATGGTTGCTCTTGACTTACCCCCATACTTAAAAAAGTCAAATTTAGGATTAGTAAAATGACTTTTCATTGATAGGTAAGTTCTATAGGTCTCAAATGGAGTCACATTCATATTGGTTCTTTTAATTGAGATCTACTTCTACTTCCAAAAAAATTAGAAATACAATATCTCCCATATCCATCATAATAATCAGAGTTTTGAATTTTCACTTCACGAACTCCATGCTCGACCCAACCTGGTAATATTATAATAGAATTATTCTCACATGTCAATTCATAGTCATATTTTGGAAAGTAAATTTCACCACCTTCAAACTTTTTAGGTTCCCTATAAAAATAAGAAAATGCCAAAAATGGCATCGCAGAATCAATATGAGGTTCATAAGATTCTCCGTTATGGTAATATCTTACCTTTGTATAATCCCAATTACATCTTGTTGCTATGGAACAACAATCATGTACTTCAGCAAATGTATTAAGAATTTCAGGAGTAAAAAGTTTTCTATTTAAAGTTAATATATTAGATATATTCCTAAATTTACCATCTTTAGCAGAATAAAGCTCATCTAAAGGTATTGCATTTGAATTAGTAGCATCAACAACTCCACCAAAATCTTCAGCACTAAGAAGTTTACCTGGTTTGGTATAAAAATTAAGTTCTTCCCAAATTAATTCTAATTCCTTACTATTATAATAATTTTTTATAATTAAATGAGGAAAAGGATCTGTAAATTTTATTGCTTCAAGAGTTTCCATTATTTCAGTGATTGTATTATAATAAAGGATATTTTGCATTATAAAGGTAATTTTGCTTTAGATGTTGCTTTCATAAAGTTAAGACGGGTTGCATCCCATTTAAGTCTTTCCTTAAGTGGTTTAGAAATCAACTTTGTAATTGATTCTATCTCTAAACTATTTGTATCACAATAATGCAATATTGCATCAATATAATTTAAATCCTCCTCTGCTACTATCTTTTCTATTTCAATAGCAAATTTTTGAGGTGTTAAAAACTTACTCTCAATTACTTTTTCTAATTCTTTACTAGGTTCCATAGAGTTCCAATTTATCTTTAACAAACTTTCTAATGTATTTGCTGAGAAGTTTGATGTACTTTGCTTTGTCTCTTTCTTCATAGATGACACATTCTCCATTTTCACAAGCCATGATAATTACTAATTTTTTGACGGATATTCCCGTTAGTTCATATAACATACAACCGTATGCCATACACTGCACAAAATAGTGCTCTACCCAATTTCTTGGTTTAGGTTTCTTTGATGTTTTAAAATCTATTATCGCTAACTCGCCATCATATTCAGCAATACAATCAACAGTTCCAGCAATACCTAATTCTTTACTATATAGGGCACCTTCCAGAGCATGAATATTGTCTATCTTATTTAATTTACCCTTGGCAATCTTAAATAAAAAGTCTGATATAGGTGGAACTTCAGGAAGTTCTTCATTCTTCAAATAATTCTCTGTAAGAGTATGCATATCAGTACCACGTTTGGTTGCTGCCTTAGTGATTCTTTCTGCTTCCTCATTACCTACCCTTTTTCGCCAATTAACAAAGATTTCTTTATTAAAGTGACTAGTAACAGAAGTAATAGAAACTAACTTAAGTAATTCATCTTCATCTGGAACAGAATAATAACGAACTCCATCTATAGTCTCCCTTGATAACTTAGGGAGATTCACATCAACATGCTTAAACATCATAACTATTAACTCTAAATGCAGTAATAAAATTTTTAGGTAATTTTAAATTAGATATAAAAAATACTTGAGCCAATCTAAAATCATCTTCATTTGGCATCCAATAATTTGATTGACCATGCATTTGATTTCCACTATAAGCAATACATCTATTATAACAGTTTTTTATCTCCATTGTCAATTCAAACTGTTTATTATTAATAACAATATTTTTTCTAAACCAATCAATGTCATCTATACAACAATTAGTTTTATTTCCCAAAATTCTTTCATATTCAGAATGATCACCTTCTAATACATTAAAATATCCAGAATCATGAAATGATGGATAATAAAAAGAAGTTCCATTATTAATATCTGGATTAGGATCCAAATAAACAACTCCAGCAATATCTACATTATCATCAAGATGAATCCAACCAGTATTTACTGGATCATTACAATCACTAGAAAATCTCCATATTTTTTGAAACATTGTTGAGCAATCAAAAGTTGCTCCTTCTAAACCCCAATCATTAAATAATGACAAAAATTTATTAATAGATTTTCGACAAAACTGTTCATCATATTGAAGTAACATTCTAGATCTCAATCCAGGATGATATCCAATTTTATTAGTATAATCATCTATACTTAAAGCAAAATCCCTTACACTGTCTGGATCATTATAAAAACCATCAAAACACAATGAAGGAAAATTAAACCTCATAATCCAGATTCTAATTTAGCAATAAGATACTCTTTAACTAGACCTGAACGAACAATATCATTAATACCAAATTCAATAAGTTCAAATGAAGACATAGATCTGATAATTTTCATAAAATCAACAATACCATTTCTTTCATTAGTTTTTGTAAGATCTGTCTGAGATGCATCACCACAAAATACAATTTTAGTATTTTCACCAACTCTGGTTATTATACTATCTAATTCATGAAAATTAAGGTTTTGAAATTCATCAACAATAATAATAGCATTATCTAATGTAGTTCCTCTTAAAAATGAAGTACTCCAGAACTTAATAGTATCCTGCGATCTAAGATTACCATAAAGCATCTCAAAATCTGCATCAGAAGGCATTTGAAACATATACTTTACCATATGCTTATATGGTATCTGATAGTATGAAGACTTATCTTCATGATCACCAGGTAAGAATCCAATTTCACGAGTAGCAACTAAAGATCTAACAATATAGATCTTATCATAAGGTGTATTTTCACTTAATACATCTTTAAGGGCATTATAAAGGGTAATAAAGGTTTTTCCTGTTCCTGCAGCACCATAAGCAATTATATGCTTACCTTCATTATAAGAATCAAACAGTCTTTTTTGATTATCAGTTATTGGTGCGATATCTACCAAATAATCATTATTTACGGGTTTTTTTCTTTTCATCTGCTTTGCCGTTAAACCAACTCCAATGGGTTGATCTGTTGTTGCTCTTTTTTTTCTTGCCATATTAAACTTTTTTTAAGTTTGAACCAGGTTGTTGTTTTACTTTTTCTAAAACATCATTCCATCCAGGTTTACTCTTTCTTAGTTTATCTTTCCATTCACCAACTTCTCCAACACCAGGACAAGTGCTTGGGTCAGAAAAATCCCTTTGCCAATCAGGATTGTCTTCTTTCCATTGATCCCAAGCATGAACACTCATAATAACTTCTTTCTGTTCACCAGTCTTTGTATTTTTAACAGGATATGTTGCCATAATTATAAATTTATATAAAATTATTTAGACCCATTCAAGGGCTTCTGAGACTGCAGGGAATTGTTCGGTAAATACCTTTCTACATCCCTCTGCTATCTCCATATGCTCTTTTTGTGTTCCGTGAGCACTTCTTAGATTAATATAATGTATCCAAGAACGGCAAGAACCAGTCATATAGATTCTAGTAGGAGTAGCAAGTGGTAATACCATTCTAGCACATTCTTTTGCAACACCCTGACTAAGCATTTGTTCATATAATGCCTTAGATGAACTAAAAAGAGTAATCATCTGCTTATTCAGTTTTTCCACTATTTCAGGATCTAAGTCATCAGTCGAATTTTGACGATTTTTCAAATCTTGCTTACGAAGTTCTGGAAGGTCAATATCACCCAATGCAGTGCTTGCAGCATATCTTTGAGAAAACTCTTGATATGTAAAAGATCGGTGTCTTAGTATTTGTGCAGCAATAGCACGAGTAGTCTCAATTTCTAAAGTCATTGAAGATTGCTCAAAAACACTCCAATGATTATGTTTGATGCAATACTTCAAAAGTCCAGAATACTTCTCATTGTCCTGATTTGATGGATTAGACACTCTAGCAATATATGCCATTGTCTGCTCTGCATCAGGAGTAATGCTTACAAGTTTTACGTTCATTTACCAAATCCTTTTGAATTTTTTTCTCTATTTTTTTCTATTTCTTTTTCTAAAATAGAAAGTTGCTCTTTCATAAACTTAAGCTCAGTACTATCATATAGATAATCTTGCTGAAGTGCTTTTTTTAGATTTTTTAATACTTGTTTTGATCTCATTAATCTGGATACCCATCGTCATCATCATAGAGTTCGTCATATTCAGTTGGAGGTTCAAATGCCTTTGAATTCTTGTACGCATCAACATCAGAATATATTTCTGCTTTAAGTGCATCAACTAATAGTTCCATATTACGGACTATCAACTTTAATTTGTCCCTTTCCATAACAATTAGACTTTTAACTATTTTACATAAAAAAAGAGCACCTGTCAAGAGGTGCTCTAAATTTGTTGTTAGTTCTAATTAAGCACTAACAAGTTCTTTATTGAACTTAACACCACGATAAGTCAATTCTGACTTGTGTGATTGTGTTTGCTTACGCTCGTTAGTGTCGTACTGGACACCACGATAAGTGACTTGTGCCATTGGCTTGCTCCAAAGTAGTAGGGATTTTTGCCCCGTTCCTTCAGTCGGCTTTTGCGTCCCATATACATCCATAAGTACTATTCTTTACCATTTGAACCAATTCAGTTCTATATTGAGTTGAAGGGTTTATCTTAGAGATAAGTCCTTTCGCCTCTTCACAAGTTAAAAGAGTAGCTAATAGTATGTCCATGAGATGAACGATTCCGTTCCGAGTCGGCTTACTTGCGACCTCCTATGAGGTTGAACGTGTGTGTTGATTATAACACAGGTATACTATATAGTCAACCAAGTATGTAAATTTGTTACATCGACCCTACAGACGAAAAAAATACCGGAGTTTTTTTCCCCGATATTTTGAAAAAAAAGTTCGATTTTGGTTTACCCCTTCCTTTTTTTCTTTGATGTCTTGGGTGATTGATACCCCCAAAGGTTTGGTTTAATAGTACCCATACCATAATCAATAGACTTTAATCCACTCTTAAACTTATCAATACATATCAAACAATTTTATTCTGGATCCTCTTGTAAGATCATAATGAATATTATCATCATACACATACTTTATAATATATGAATCAGTTGGAAAATGTTTTGTTGATACATCTTTAAGTGATCCACTTTCTATAAGAACTTCACACCCATACTTTTCTTTACTACCATCTCTCTCTTCCTTAGTCCAAATCATCTTTTTTTCAGGCTTCTTTAATTCAGTTGTCATGATCTATCATCCCACTGCAATTGAAGTTCCTTAACTGCATTTTCAAGAGCAGTAAGACGTTCTCCATGGTTAGTAGAAGGTGCTTTATGTGCTTGTGCTTCTAATGCTTGCAACCTTTCTTCAATTGTCCATAAATCATTCATGATCTATTACCCCATTTAATACTAGGATATGCTTCTGCAACAATATCTTTAGTTACTTTATAAACTTCCCCAAGTCTTTTATCTTTACAAAGACATACAATCTCCGCTTCTAATGGATGAAGACCCTCAAGAATATTAATAAACATAGTTTCACGACGAATACTTTTCATAGCATCATTACCACCCTTAATAAAATGGTAAAAATGTTTTGATTCTCTACGAATAGTAGTATGCCCTTGTTGATCGCTAGATCCTAATGAAAATGATCCACTCTCATGCATTTTACGAACTTCATTTGTCAATTTTGTAGATAAGGTTCCACTATAAGTAACATTCTCATCATATCCCACGTAAGGAACATCACCTGATGGAAGAACACTAATCACAGTTTCATCAAAATTCCAAATAAAAAGTACCTTTAAATGATGTTCTTCATACTTTCTAAGAACTTCAATTTTTTTAGATTTAGTTTTTTGTTTAGAAACTAAATCTAAAACTTCAAAAGCAAAAGGTTTCTTGGGTAATTCTAAACTAATAGGTTCAGGTTTAGTTTTAACAGTAAGTTTTTTGTTAGTTTTAGGAGTACTAACAGTAGTATCTTTAGGGGTAGATTTCCTTGGTCTACCTCTCCTCTTGGTCGTCGTCGATTTCGTTGTCATAATTGTTTTCAAATCTGAATGCTATAACCTCATCAGGAACTAAATTTCCCATTTCATCAAACATCTCAGGGTGAGGTCGTGGTATCTCCTGATAGTTCA
>VTLG01014727.1_pt1 | contig 29378 bp, 37 predicted proteins | sample 4694571 | NCBI WGS metagenome assembly VTLG01 (sample SAMN12604809, study PRJNA352737) | marine metagenome | biome: ENVO:00000447; feature: ENVO:00000209|ENVO:00000569|ENVO:01000036; material: ENVO:00002151; isolation source: viral sequences binned using virsorter ...
CAAGAATTGCTTTGAGTGGTTCCACAAAACTTTTCTCAAATTGTAAATCGTAATCAATGTATTTGTCAAGTCCAAGTTCTTTAGGAAAATCTTGAATGAATGATACAACGTTTTCCTGTATAGTATTTGGTTTTTTAAGGTAGAGAAACTTGACCTTCTCTCCATTACCGATAAGTGAATATTTATTAGTCAACTTTTTCTGTTTAACATAATGGTTGAATAATAATGCACCCCGTATATGTATAGGAGTTCCCTTCGCATATATTGTAGAAGATGCCTGATACTTGCGAACATCAGATGCAGTACGGGGAAATGCTATGTCTTCTGGTGGTAATGTTTTGAATTCCTTACGACACGCATCAATGTAATCAATCACTTCATCTTCTGTTCCATTCATCATTATCTTCAATGCATCTTTAATCATTGTGCGACATGGTGCAGGAGTTGATGACTTGACTGCTTCAATACCCATCATCTTAAGTTTAGGTTCTTCATAACGAACACCTTCACTATCCCATACATTTAAGATGTATCTTTTCTTTGCAGTCCAGATCCCACGATCAGCAATGTTCTCACGCTTCATCACCATCTTGTTATCATACGCATTTACGTATTTGGCCAACGTCTCATAAGAACTCTCAATATATTTTTCAAATTCCACTTCACACACCTTATTAAGGAACGTGCAAATCCCCGAACCATCCTTCTCTCTATCTTTGTATACGACCTCCACCAAAGGCCCAAGATTAAGATAGATGGAATCAGTATCTGAAGCAATAACATAATCTTCATTCTCCGTTTTCAATATTTTATTTAAGTACCTATTCATGCGGTTCTCTATCCAACGAATAGATACCTGACCTGATAAGGTAATTGCTTCTGCATTAGCAAGTTTATAATACCTAAAGTACTGATTGCCGATAGCACCATAAGCACTATTAAGTTGAATCTTCCTAGCCATCTGAATGTTATTGCATCTAGCAATTTCCTTCTCCAACCTTTTAGACTTCTTCTTTTCATAATCCTGCTTTGCTTGTAGCATTTTCTTTTTGTAAATGGTTCGATCTTTATAGATCTTCTCCATCAGTTCTGGTAAGAACCCACGAACATCCTTTCGATACATTGCACCATTAGCACAAACTGCACTGTCCTGATGCATCTCAAAAGTCAATTCCTCATTAAGTATTTTATCAACAGTTGCTGTTGGGTGTTTTGTCTCAAGGAGTGTCTCTGGGGAAATATTATATTGCATAATGAGATGAGGGTAAAGAGAGTTAAGGTCAAAACTAACCACCCAATCATACTTTCCTGGTATCGGTTCTTTAACATAAGCACCTGCGTATTTTGCATCCTTATCAGTTTGTTCTTTAGGAGGAATAACAACATTTCTTTTTTTAAGATAGTTGTAGATAATTGTATCCCACATACGAACTTGAGAGAATACATCAGCATAGTTTGCCTTAGCATCATAAGCCATAACTATTGCTAGTTCAATCAATTTCATCTTGTCTTCCAGACGGTCAACAAGTTCAACGTCAATTATATTATACTCTACAAACTTTTGCCAACCCTTTGTATAGAAGTCCTTGAATGTGTCGAACTCTGAGTGGTCAAGTTTCTTTTGTCCAAGTTCAACAGATGCAATATAATCCAAACGGTATGACTCTTGTGCCTTGTAAGTAAACTTCTTATAAAGATTCAAATAATCCAATTGAGTAACACCACCAATATCATAAGATATTTGTTTACGTCCCATTATATGGATCTCTCTTTCAGTCACTAATCCCCATGGAGACATTCTCCTCATTAGTTTCTCACCAAGAACACGATCAAGTCTTCTGGTCAGATATGGAATATCATACAACTCACTGTTCCATCCAGTCACAACCTCTGGTGTATTCTCTTCTACCATCCACCAGTTAATAAAACTAAGTAAGAGTTCATACTCGGTTTTAAATGATTTGTATATTACATTATCTTGTTTATTATCAAAATTTCCTAGACCCCATGTACGAATCTGTTTAGTATTATAATCTTGAAGACTAATCAATAGGATTTCTTCTGCAGAAGATTCTACATCAGGGAAACCATTCTCTGACTTTACCTCAATATCAAGTGTAGATATTTTAATCTTGTTTATATCAAACTTTATCTCTTCCTCTGGATACTTATCAGAAATATACTGGTATATAAATCTCTCATTACCAAAAACTTTAAACCCTTCTACACCATCATACTTCTTTATAAAGTCTCTACTCTCACGCACAGTTCCAGGCTTGACTGCTTCGACATGTTCACCTTCCAAGGTTTTATACTTGGTCTTCTTGTTAGAAGACACAAAAAGGGTTGGATAAAACTTCTCTCTGGTCGCAAAATGTTTTCCATTTTCGTAACCACGAACTAAGAAGTTGTCTCCAACCATCTGAACGTTTGTATAGAATCGCATTATGTAATAAGTTTTTCGTACTTCTTAAGTAGAGTTGCCTTAGGATCAACAAGGGTCAATATCTTATCTGATGATATCATAATTTCACGTTGGTTGCTAACATCAATTAACCATTGTGAAAGAGTATCCTTCTCACCTATAAGATAAGGATCAATTAATTTACAATCAGGTTCTCCCAATTCAGTTGATACTTCCTGTATTTGGGATATCAGTTTCTGATTGTTTGTTAGACAAATAATCTTTATCGACATTTATTCTTTCCTCGTAAAGTTCTTTAATTTTAGATACAGGTTCTACAATAGTAACTAACCAATCAGCTCTAACAGGTACTTTTCTCTCTTCAGAAAAAATAAGCCATGGTCTTAACATTACCTCAACATCATGCATTCCTGTTTCTTTTTGTTCCTCTGTTATAAACTCAGGTGCTCTAGCCTCTAGAGTATAAGCGTTTTGAAAAAGATAACCATGTAGTTTTTCATCAGCAACTAATTCTTTTACATCTGATATAACATGTTCACCAGATTTTAGTATAGCAAGTTTTATAGACATTGTTTTTATCGGTTAAAAATAGTATAGCATAAAAAAAGAGGACAGTCAACTAAGTTGGCGGCCCTCGATTCCATCTCGAACTCATGATTATTTATATGTAGTCCTTACGAGCATGATGCTCTGGAACAATTTTGTTCAAGTTTACAGTTAAGAGTCCATCTTCAAAGCTGACGGATCCAATCTCTGTATCGTCGGTGATCGTCCAAACTCGTTCGAAGGAACGTTGGGCCAATCCTTTATAGACAAATTCTCCAACATCTTCTGATTCTTCTTTTTTGCCTTCGACATATAATTTTCCAAACTCTGTATAGACTTTAACTTCATTTTTTTTGAAGCCCGCCAATGCGATTTCGAGTTTTGATTCATGATTGTTTAATTGTATCAAATTATATGGTGGATAATTTGACGTTTGTGGCGGTGCGTTGAAAAACCTGTCTAGGTAATCATCCATTCCTATGCCATTTTGTCTTATCACCTTCATTAATTCTGGAAGGTTGGCTGTATGATAAGTTGCTAAGTTAGTCATTTGATTCTCCTTTAAAAGCGAGTTTTAGTTTTTGTACCCGAAGCGTACACTACTAATTATATCTAAGACCGTTTGCATAGGTGGAGGATAACCGATTAATATAGGTTCGGGTCTCATCTATACTCTTAACATGGTACGTTTTACCGCCCATCTTTTTTATTGCTTCCGCTAAAGGATAATCATTTTCACCTTTATTCATCATGTCTCCAAAGAAATGAAGGTCATCATAAATTTCAAAATATTGAAGTATTTGACTCTTATCACTATCAGAAATATCAAGACCAGTTTGGCCACCAATCTGTATGTTTAGATCAGGAAACTCAGTTTTAAGTCTGTCTAGAATATCTCTTCTTTCATTTGTATTGATATCCCACTTTACATACTCACTTCTATATTTCATATTATCCTCTCCTCTTCCAAGAATACTAAAGTTTATTCCACCAGGTCTGTGTTCGATATGATTACCTGTTTTATTTGGGAATGTACTAAAGTCTAATTCATCATTAAGAAACTTAGTCAGTTCATCAGGTGGTTCCCAATCTGACCTATAAATGTTTTTGTAGGGTGCATCTGCTGTACCAAATTTATCGTGTTGATATACATCTGAACCAGAACAATTAAATATCCCTGCACATCTGGTAAGGATATCTCTTCCAAGTTGATCTATAGTTTTCTGATGATCACTACCAGTAACTATGTACGTGGGAAACTTACAACAAAATATAAGAAACTCTGCTTCAAATGATGTAGTAATTTGTTGACGACTTTCAGTTAATGTTCCATCAACATCAAAAATAAATTTTCTCATTGGAATTTTGGGCCTGAATAAAAAAGTGTTATGCTATGTCTTTTCCCTTTTGTTACTGGAGTAACTCTATGAGGAATACTTGATTTAAGTATAACAACATTACCTGGTTCGGCAAGCTCTCCAACTTCTCTTTCTCCACCGTTACCAAATATAAAGAATTTACCTCCTTCATATGGTTCAAGTGAAGCATTAACTAACATTGTGAATTTAATATCATACTTTTCACTATTAGATCCATCACAATGCCAACCATACTCTCCTTTGTGTTGACTAGAATATTCATTTAATCTTATATAATTAGCATCATATTGAGGCCAAATATTATAACCAAACTGTTCTTGATTAATTCTTAAGAATGCTTGCTCTAATGGTTCAAATGATTTTTTAAAATGAATCCATTGAGCCATTTTAACTTTTGCTATCTTAGTTACACCAATAGCAGCTTCATCTTCCGCATCTACTGTTACTTGAGAAAACATCTCATGTACTTGTGATAACTGTTCAGATGAAAAAATGTTAGGAAAATACCAATATGCTAAATTAGTTATCATTTATATTCCAAATTCTATCACAATAATCTTTTATAGATCTATCAGAAGAAAAGAAACCAGATCTTGCGATGTTCAATAATGACATTCTATTCCATGTATCCTTATTTGTCCAGGCCTGACTAACTTTATCTTGAGCATTGATATAATCTTCAAAGTCAGCCATCACAAAAAATGGATCATGATTTGTTAAATTGTGTATTAAAGGTGAGAACATATCTCTATCACCTGCACTAAAATGACCACCCTCAATAAGACGTATTGCTTCACCTAGTTCTGTACCAATATAATGTTGTGGATCATAATGATTCTTTTGCAGTTCACCAATCTCTTCTTCATTCTTACCAAATAAGAAGAAGTTTTCTGCACCTACTAAATCACGAATCTCTACATTAGCACCATCAAGTGTTCCTATTGTAAGAGCACCATTCATCTGGAACTTCATATTTCCTGTACCTGATGCTTCTTTACCTGCAGTGGATATCTGTTCTGATAAGTCAGCAGCAGGATATACTTTCTCTCCTAACTTTACACTATAGTTTGGTAAGAATATAACTTTTAAAAGATCCTTACTATCTGGATCATTATTAACTACCTCTGCAATATTACAAATAAAGTTAATAATCAACTTAGCCATGTAATAACCTGGTGCTGCTTTACCACCAAAGATTACCGTACGTGGAACAATATTATCTGTCTGTCCATTCTTAATGCGAAGATACTGTACAATAACTTCAAGAGCACGAAGATGTTGTCTTTTATATTCATGAATTCTTTTAACATGAACATCAAACATACTTGAAGGATCAACAGTAATACCAAGATTATCTTGAATGTAAACAGATAGATCATGTTTACCAAGTAACTTAGTTTGTTCGATCTTTTCTAATGCTTCTACATCATATTGACTTGCCTCCAATGTATTAAGAGAATCCATATTGGTTATCCAATCTTCACCAACATATTCATTTAAAAAATTCTTAATCATAGGAGATACCCATCTACGTGGAGTAACACCATTAGTTACGTTAGTAAACTTATGAGGCCACAAGTCATAGAAATCAGGCATTAAGTTTGTCTTAATCAATTCTGAATGTAATGCTGCAACACCATTAACATGATGAGATCCTACAGTTGCAAGATGAGCCATACGAACTGACTTATTACCAGACTCATCAATAATAGATAACTTACCTAACATAGATTCATCACCAGGATATTTCAATCTTACTGTTTGTAAGAACCTAGTATTGATCTCATAGATAATTTCTAAATGTCTTGGTAGTAAATATTTGAATAAACCAAGATCCCATTTTTCTAATGCTTCTGGAAGAAGAGTATGGTTTGTATATGCTATAGATCTAGTTGTTATATCCCATGCAGTATCCCAATCAAAATGTTTATCATCTACAAGTAATCTCATCAATTCTGCAACAGCAATAGAAGGATGAGTATCATTAAGTTGTACTTGATATCTATTTGGAAACTCTTCTAAAGGTACTCCACACTTTTCTAAGTTACGAATCATATCTTGGAGAGACGCACTTACAAAAAAGAATTGTTGTTTTAATCTAAGTTGTCTTCCTTGATCTGTACCATCATTAGGATAAAGAACCTTAGATATAGTTTCTGATTGTACTCCTTGTTCTACTGATCCAAGATAGTCACCTATGTTAAATGCATAGAAATCAAATATCTCAGTAGCATCTGCTCTCCATAGTCTTAGTCTATTACAACTATCAACTCTATATCCCAACTGCAATACATCATAAGGTACAGCAACTACTTGTTCAGCAGGAACCCAACGTACTCTATGATTACCTCTATCAGATGTATAGTGTTCTACATAACCACCAAATCCAATAAAACAAGACTCATCAGGATAACACATTTCCCATGGCCAATCTCCATGTAACCAGTTATCAGTAACTTCTATTTGTTGTCCGTCCCTTATTTCTTGTTTGAATATACCAAACTTATATCTTATACCATAACCAGTAGCAGGTACTTTAAGAGTCGCAAGAGACTCCATATAACATGCAGCAAGACGACCAAGACCACCATTACCTAATCCTGGTTCTTCTGCTAATTCTAGCACCTGATCTAATGTTGTATTATAATCCTTTACTGCTTCTTCTGCTTCTTTATATACACCCAAATTTAAAAGATTATTTCCTAACTGCGGGCCAATCAAAAACTCTGCAGAGAGGTATGCTACTTGTTTTTCTATAGTACAAACCTCAGGTGCAAGATGATAGTCTATCATCCTATCCCTTATAGCATAACACAATGCCATGTAGATATCATGTGATGAAGCAGTCTCAGGTCTTTTCCCTAGTGTATAGTAGAGACGATCCTTGATTGCAACAGATAAATTACTCGTCAACTTTTTTCTTCTTGCTACCTATATTATACTTTGTTTCAAGTATCCAGTCATCTTTGTCTCTATATGCTAATACTTTGATTTGATTCAAAGGAGCAATATCTTGTATCTTAGTAACATCAACTATCCCTATGAGGCCCCAATCAGCAAGAAGCTGAGCAATACGGTTGCGACGCTGAACATCATTAGAAGTAAGGTTAGCGTGTTTTCCATCAAGAGCAAAAAGCTCTTTAAAGTGGACAAGGTAGTACCTCCCTTGTTTGTGTAGAATATGGCAAGATTGATATATCTTTTTCTCTTTCCTAGATGCTACTCCGATTCTGGTTAGAGTCTCTCTAACCTTTAAAAAGTCATCTGGCTCTTTTAATGTAACTTCTACCATCTGATCGGTAGTCCATTTCACTTCAGGCTCTTGCACCACACTCATCGTTTTCCTCCAGTTTCAAATTTCGATTTTATAAAATTAAGTTGTTCAGTTGTGAGGATTTTAAGAGCTTGTTTTGCCTTTTCGTTACTATAACCATAATAACGTTTTACCATGTCAAGATCTTTAATCTCATCTTTACGGAGCCAAGGAGAGAATCTCTTCTTAGGTCTGAGTGTATTTAGAAAAAAATCATATTGCATCTTCTTAGGTAGAAAATGATACTGATTCATTTCATTTGCAAACATAATTGAATCCAGATGACCAGAGTAAATACGGTTTACAATATAGGGTGCATAGTTCTTCTCTAATGAGGGATCTTCCTCAATAAGATTTTTCTTTGTTTGGTTAATTGAATTCAACCAATCTTTCAATTCAGTCATGATTTAATAAATTTATATGCTAGTGAGACTCTAAATCCAGTGTAATATCTATGCGTTCCATCTGCATAGTGTGTTATATGTGATGGAAACATTATAGCACGGTTTGGTTTATATCCAACAATTTTAGTAGGTTCTTTGTTATCTTCAGAAAAAATTAAGTGACCACCCCAGTCCATTTCCCATATTGGATTTGGATAATATAGAAAAGTATAATCTCCATCATCTGTATGAGGATTTCCTGACTGGCCTGCTGATTGGCCATTAGCATATATTCTGCGTACTCTATAAGATATCCCTAGTTTAGCACAGATAATATCATACAAATATTTACTGAAGAATTCTTCTTTATGAAGTTTATCCATATGCCAAAACCAATTATTATTGTTACCTCCACTTGGAGCCCACTTAGGTCTTAACAATAGATCAAAAATCTCCTTTCTAATATCTTCAGTAAAGAAATTATCATACACATCAATACTAGGAGTAATAACTAATTCCAATGTCGGATTACCCCCGCAATAATAAAGCAATTAGTGATAAGGTAGCTGAAAAATATAAAAGTCCGTACCAGAAGTACGTGATTGTCATATTTTTTTGTTCGCTCGTCTGCGAATGATCCGAGTGCATACTTCCAGATTCTCCAAAGTCTAATCATATTTAATCCAATGTCTGTCTTCACGACGTGTACTATCTATCTCCCTATTGAAAGGAAAACTAACAGATAATCTTTTAGTATGTGATGTTGCTAAATGAGGATAATATCTTGGTATCCAAATAGCATCACCTGGTTTCATATCAACATTCAATATTGGTTTTTGATCAGTTTCTATTCTAACATCCTTCTTTTCTTTTAGCAATTCTTTGGGATTAGAAACTGCCTCCCAGACTTTAAAATTAGTTATTCCCTCACATTGAACTATAACATTATCACTCATATCAAAATGAATTTCAAATGGATGTCTTGGTTTTAAATTACGACACATGTAGATGTGTGCATCTACTTCTTGATTATATTCATCTTCTAAATTTTTAGCGAACTCATTTATCTTTTCTGTAGACCTAGACATGTCCGTGAAATAAGAAACACCACTTTCATCAATAATTTTTTCTAGTAAACCAGACGGATAACAATTAGCATCAGTACACCAGTAATTATTTTTCCATGTATCAGTTCCTTCTCCAAATACCCTTACTCTAGATGCAGACATTAAAGGTCTTATATTAATAAGATTGGATATTTCTTTCCAAGATAATAAATTAGGACAGTATCCTTTTTCAAATTTAGGGATCATTTATCTACAACATACACGTTACCAGAAATTGATATACGTTTTTCATCTGACGTATAGAATGGATTTACTCCATGATACATTTTGGCGGGGAAAAATACCATAGACCACTCCCACTCACTATCAAGGTTTATATGGTGCGACTCTTGCCCACCGAGAGTACTATTATATGAAAAATAAAATGCTGCAGTCTCGTTACCATTTACCTTTGGATATACTTTTTGTTCTTTTCTATAATCATAAGGTATCTTCACCCAAATTACAAATGAAAATGCACCTGTATGAATATGTGCTGGATTAAAATCATGCTTACTCTGATAATTAACCCATAGTTTACCTAGTTCAAAATCAGGATTCTTTTGCTGAAGTTTTTCTAAAGGTATAATTGAAGCAAGATAGTTTGCTTGTACTCCAGTCATACTTGGATGTAAATTAAATTGTTCCATATACTGGTATGCTAATAATTGTGCAAACCTAGAAACTTCCTTAGTTATAGGAAGTGTATATTCTTCTTGAAGATGGCCTCTGAGAGTGTTTCTAGCATCCTGTCCACGAGTCTGCATAGAAAAAAGCAGTTCTTCTCTCACGGATGGAGGAACAACCGCATGTAACCAACCTGGTGATTTTATCCAGTGAGGTTTAATCTGTATCATATTTTTTTAATTGTGCCTCCAATACATATTCCATACTCTCAATATTTTCCCTTAAATAATCTTCCCAATAATTTCCCTCTATATGATCATGTAAATGGGCAAGATGATTTAAAGCAAATATCAATTTGGTTTTATTATTCAATTTCATTTTCTCTAGACCTATTCTTAATAATAATTCTATCGTTTTTGTAGTCGGCTACAAATTCTAATACATCATCATTATCCCACATGAGTTCTTCATATAATGCATTGAGACGATCCATGTCTTCCCACAGATCATTAATATGTTCGCTTTCTTCGTTAGTCATCTTATAATCTGAATGTTGTTGTCCTCAGTCCAGAGTTCGACTTTATCTCTGAAACGACCATCTTGTTTTAGTTTGTCGTACCTTTTGGTTGCTTTACGTTTCCACCAAGAAATTATATTCTCTAAATGAAACTTGTCCCAATTCTGACCTCTCCTTAATTTATCTTCTTCTCCAAGTAGGACTTCACGAATGTTAGCATATCCATAATCAGAGATATAAAATCTTTTCTTTTGGGTCAATCCGAAAGCCATATCTATAACATCATTAAACTTAGATAACTTATCATCATGTCCATATTCTTTCAATGAATTCTTAATCCATGAAATCATCTTTGTTTGACGTTTCATTTTTTTAGAAGATGCTTTGTTATCTGTAAGAGGTTGATTACCATTTAATTTAGTAAAATGATCATGAAGTTTATGGAAGGCATCTGCATGGAGCAGAGGGAGAAACTTACTCTCAGTTAGACCTTTATACCTCATATAAGGTTTAAGACCGTCATACTGCGATGCAGAGGTCGTAGAGCCATATAGGGATGTAGTTTCAAATAATCCAATATCTTTTTCGAATACTTCATTCAATGTCTCTCTAGCAAAATGAGATACACATAGAAGTGCTAATAGTTTACCACCAAGATAATTATATCCAAAAGGTTGTGATGGAACTATAACAAATCCCATAACAGCATGACGATTGAATATAGAAAGATTAGGTTGATTACCTAACCAAATATTTCTAGGTTTAGAATTAATAGTAGGAGAACCAAAACGAATGAATCCCAATACTTGTTGAGATCTTTTCTCATAGACCATCCAACGAAGTTCTCTACCTGGTATATTACTTTCATTATTATGTGATGATACTGCCTTTAAAAGATTGTTATAATGATCCTGTGGTAATGATTGATTAAATCTACTACCAATAAATTTAATATCAAATTCCATCTCTTCTGGATGGATATCCTCATTAAAAAATTCATCCTTTAAAGAAGTCAAAGGATTTGTTTCCGTTACAATCTCTCTCTTTACATAACGAAGATAATCTTCTATAGATGTAAAGTGTCCAAAATAGTCAATAAATTCATCAGCAGCCCATTCAGCATCAGCCTCAGGAATTATCATAATCCAAATATATTAAGAATACTTTTTACAAGTGGTGTTTTCTTAGAAACACTACATAAGTATCTTACCATAGAAACTAAGTAATCGCCTTCCATTTCTTCAAACATGTACATATTCAAACGGAAAGCATAGTTTGCTTCAGTAATAATAGCATTAACATCAGATTGATCTACAGGTAATTTATTAAGAGTTTCTCTGTACATCTGTTTGTATGCTTTCTTATCTTCAATCTCAGGAAACTCATAAAATTCTAAACCACCATCAGTTAGATTCATTGCATTCTCAGCAATGTTTCTTAGAATTTGTCCTCCAGATAAATCTCCAAGATAACGAGTATAATGATGACCAACTAATAACTTAGGATCTTCATGTGCTACCTCTCTAATACGAGCAATGTATTGCTTAGTTGCTGCTGTTGGGTATATGTTATCTTTCCAGTTCTCACCAAAATAAAACTCACAATCTTTAACTAATGCATCATGTCTTTCTAAAGCACTAAGTTGTAATGGGCCTACATAAGGATCATCTTTTAACCTTCGTACCTCAGTTTCTAATTCATGGTATATAAAATAAAAATTAGCAACTAATTGTCTATAGTTTTTTTGATCTATAACACCTCTAAGAAATGACGCAACAAAACTTGTGTTCTCAGCCATAGAGTGAGACTTCTTTGTTCCTTCCTTTATTTGTTTTGAAAAATCTGAGATCATCTTTCTAAATATACTACTCCGTTATCATAATCATTAAAATCACCTCTTGGTGGAGGAATTAAAGGTTCGTATATACCTCTAGGTCTGGGTTCTATAATTTCAGTTGTAGTATCTATTATTCTATTAAATGCTTTCGCCATTTGTCTATATCCAGATCCAACATATAATTGGCCAGCAAATACCGATACTGTAGCGGTTCCCCAGAAAATGTAGTACCATCTTGATTTCACTTGATGTCTTTGTCTACTTGGTTTAATTTTAGTCATAATCAGAAAAAGTTGCAACTATTACCATCCTTCTACCCCTCTTAGGAGGATAGTTATAATGTTTGCCTTCAAATATTATAGCATCATTTTCCTTTCCTGTAAACTCTTCACCTTCACAAATTGTACTACCACCCTCAGGATCAGTAAGATATACAATCAAGTTTTTATGAGGAAAGGGATGGTCTGTATGTGGTAATGAATGTCCTTCACCATCAATAGGCATAGTAATATTAACAGCTATTCTATAAATTCTATTAACCTTTATTTTATTAAATTCTAATATTCCTCTTACTACATCATGTGCATCTGTTGTTTTTTGAGATATAGGTACTGAGTATAGAAATCTCTCATTAGGTGGTAAAAGAAATACATGACCAAAAAAACCAAAATTATAACAATCCTCATCCCAATCAGGAGGATTATAATCGCCCATCTCACAATGACGTTCAGACCAATTCCAAGTGATCTCTTCACTCATACAATATTTTTTAAAGTCTACATATTCTGCTGACTTAGGATTATAAATTTTTTTAAGCATAGGTACAGACAAATACAACTCTACGTTTTTCTTTTGGTGTCTCGTGAAAATGAACACCATCAAATATTATACAATCATCTTCCTTAGGAGTATAATTTTCATACTTATAATCTCTTTCCATCCTAAACGTATCTCCTCCTGCATCAGTAAAATACAATAAAAGATTGTAATGAGGATACTCATGATCAGTATGTGGGTATCCTGTTTTCACTTCTGGTTGTGGACTAACAGCATTTAGATGCATTCTAAAAATCATATTAAGTTTAATACGATTAGCTTTAAGAATATCAGAAACCATTGCACTTGCTTCTAAAGCAAGTTGTTGAGATCCTGTTACTGTTGGAAAATATATCTGCTTATATGGTGTACAAGGTTTTTCGGTTGTTCCAATAGGTGCTTCAGCCCTCTGCAGTATACAGTGATGATACATTGGGAACCCACCCCAATTTCTCTCTCTCTTTTGTTCTGGAGTTAAACATTCGATAGTACTAATAACATCTTCATCCTTACCAAAACTGAGAGTATCATAAAGATATTCCCATTTAAAATTACCTGCAAGAACTTTCTTCTTAAAGTCAGTATATGAGGGAGTACGTGGATTATATAGTTTTCTTATGTTCATTTTGCTTTTTCCAATGTTCAATTAAGAGTTTTAACTCTTTGATTCTTTGTTCAGCTGAATCTATTTTATCTTGTGTATTCATTTTGTAAAACTAAACCAACCAGTTACAATATATTTAATCTCAGTTAGAGATGGTAAACCACGATGTGGATGAGTCCAATATGCTGGCCATATTAACATACTTCCTGCTTTTGGTTTAAATTTAATATCCTGTGTTGGAAATTCTGTCTCACCACCATCTGTAACATCATTAAGATAAAGCATCCATGCTATTAATCTCCTTTCAGAAAAACCATTAGTTTGACCCATGTTCTCAGTATGCAATAAAAAATATGCTTCGTTTGGTAAATATTTTTGTATGTTAAATGAATGAGCTATATCCCATCTAGCTAACTCATGTAAAAAAGGATATTTGTTTTTATATTGTTCTATTGTTGATGCAAGAACTTCTGTTAGATTTTCAAAAACATTAGGTTTACTCAAAGCATCAGCAGATATGTACATTTCTGTACATCGTTTTACTTTATCATAATCAATAGTAAAACCTTCCTCCTTTAATACTTCACCTTTACGATGCAACTTAGGATTGTCCTCGTAAAAATTAATTATTTCTTGACATTGTTCAAGAGTCATACAATTTTCATTTACATGTATGAAATTATCAATCATTTGAATTCACATTCAACCATGATCTCTGTTAGACATGCAAGCATATTTATTTCTTGGTCGGCAACAAAAGCCATTTGGTACTGATACTTAGCAATAACAAGAACAGCAGCAGGGATGGTATTAGCAACCAAGGATTTATAAAGACTATCGTAAATGCGACGAAATAGTACAGAAGTATCATTGTCCATATTGTTGCTGACCCACTTACGGACTTCTGGAAAGTTTTTCTCTTTAAGATTTTTGATAAGATCATCGACAGCGACATCTGAAAAAGCAGCTAATATACCACTATCTATCTTACCACCAACTGAATATCTTTGACATTCATTTAGGACTCTTCTCCAATCTGGAAAATGTTTGTTTATTAATTCTGCTAGTACTTTCTTATCAGCTTCAATCCTTTCTTTGTCCAAGACATAGTTAAGTCTTTGGAAGAAAGCAGCTGCGATTTGCTGCTTTTCTTTCCCTCTGATACTAAAGTCAACCACCGCACATCTTGAGTGGAGAGGTTCGAGGATTTTGTTTTTGTAGTTGCAAGTGAAGATGAATCTACAGTTTCCTGCAAACTCTTCGATAAAGGCTCTGAGGAGAAGTTGTACGTCGTTCCCTGTGTTATCTGCTTCATCAATGATGATGACCTTGTGCTTCGCTTCCGATGACAACGATACAGTAGATGCAAAGTTTTTTGCGTTGTTTCGTACTGTGTCGAGGAATCTTCCCTCATCGGATCCGTTGATGACATAAAAGTCTACTCCCAATTCGTTACATAGGGCCTTTGCTACCGTGGTCTTACCAATACCTGGTGGGCCAGCAAGTAACATATTAGGTATTTCTCCTTTATTTAGAAACTCCTTAAATGTCTTTTTTATACTGTCTGGTAGAATACATTCGTCAATTGTAGTGGGTCTGTATTTTTCAACCCATATAAAGTCACTCATTTGTTTTTTAAGATTTTTTTATTCTTCAGTTGAAGCACCTTCCCAACTATCGCCCATATAGTAATCTTGCCATTGTGAATTATGTGCCGAACCTTTTTTACGTTTGAAGTCTGGAGGTGGTGGAACCATTCCACCCTCTTTGTAATCAAATATACCCATTGATCTGAGTGCCTTTCTTTCTTCTCTAGGTGAAATCTCACCACTATATGGGATACCCACAACTTCACATGCATACAACTCAATAAAGTATATCACAGCAAAAGTCTTTACCATAACAATATCACCTGCAGCAATTTGAATTATTTTTTCAATTAGAGGTTCTTTGCCTGTGTACTTATCTTCAAAATAATCTAAGATTTCATCTTCATGCTCATTATACAATGGAACATTAACTGTGTCTTTTAAATGTTGTGTACGACCACTTTCTTTATATCCTTTAAGGAAGATCTGTTTCCAGTCTTCCTTTCTATAAATTTTTTTTAGTTTCTTAGCGAGAGTCATTTATCCAAATGTTGAATCAGGTTCTAACGCAATAAAGTAAGTTAAATCGTGTTGAGTATTTTGAAACTTGGATAGTAATTTAGAAGAAACTGCTACATCATATGGGCCTGGAATAATTTTAATATTCTCTACCTTAAAGTTGAATGTGAATACCTTATCAGTTTCACCAACATCAACAGCATAACTATTTGAAGTATCATTCTTCTTATCACGCACCACAAGTTTAACAACACCTGCTTCACCAACAACACAAAAATCAGGAAGTTGATAAACGGCAGCTGCTTTCAATAACTTTTCTAATGAACTAGTATCCAACTTGAATTGAACATCATCAGAAGGAAGTTCAATTGCTTTATCAGGTGGAGAAATAATTACATTAGGATCTGCGTAGAAGTATTTAACTTTTCTCTTTCCTTCACGAATAGTTAAATAAGAATCTTCTTTAAAGTCCATCTCAGGATCTTGATGAAGACTTAATCCATTTAGAAATTGATTGAGATCATAAACTGCAAAGTCACGTGGAAACTGTTCATCCACAATTGCTTCTGCAAGAATATTTTTTGCAACAGAAATAGTACGAAGTTTATCTCCTTGCTTTACAAGGATTGAATTATTAATTCCTGCGAAATTTTTAAGAATAGTTAGAGTGTTATCAGATAGTTTCATAATTAAGGCATTTGATCAAATGTTCCATCACTAATAGATGGTTTACCATAGTGTCCGTCAAAGTGTAGTAATAGCATAGCATAATGTATGACTTTTAACAAGTCTTTTTTATTCTTTCCATCTTTACTTCCATACCTACTACCATACTTAAGTATGTTTGCCTGACAGAATCCTGATGCTATATCTCTTGCAGCCATCAAGTCTATTGTTTGAACATTACGGAACTCATGTTCTTTTCCAGTATAATGTCCGTTATATGTACTGGAGACATATTCTTCAATATCTTTTAGAATCTCTTCCTCATGATATTTGTATTGATGATTTTTCTGTGGTTTGTAATCCATAATCATGTCTTTATATGCTTGTTGTGTCCAACCATCATTGTATGGTGAGGTTGCATTTATATGCAGATTTGCTTCGTCTGGAGTCATGTCTGCATAAGATGGGAATGAGAAATGATGAGCATACTGATCATCAACATCAGCTAGATCTATAGAACCAGCTGATTCCATACCTATGTACATGTCTTCATAATCAAGTCCATCATTAAATTGTGGATCTGCAGTATTACCTGATCCAACATAAACTGATTTTACTCCATCTATATTTTCAATAGTAATACCACTATCGTCTAGTTCTTTGTCTTTATCTTTTTTCATGGGATAATCCTTATCAAATGTTCCACTTAGAATTGAGGCCGCTAGGCTCCATGCATTAACCATAACAAAACAAGAAATTTTTTACAAGACTTTCTGATTTATCAGCACCGAATTGACCTTTCAAAAATCCTGATACAGGATCAAGTTTAGTCATGTAGGTATCAAAGTCTTTGTAACTACTGATCTCATAGCCACTGGGTTTCTCTAATTCTACCATATCTTTGTACTTAGTCAAGTATTTTTTGAACATATCTACATGTTCATCTACTTCAGACATAGTGCACTTAGCAATGTATATGTTCTTTGAAAAATGATTACCAATCTCAAAGAACCTATACTCTCCTTCATATACAGGTAAATCCTCTACAGAGAAAAGATAGTTATCTACAGGATGTTGGAAGTCAAAGACAATAATGACTTTCTTATCAGTAAATCCCATAAGATCCATACCAAAACATGGAAGGTTACTGCCTGTCTTAGGATAGATGATGTTGTTGTAGATACAAGATACTTCACTCCAGATTTCTACCTCCCTTGATTTAATAAAGTATGGATGTGTGTATAGGTTAGCAACTAGTTTAGTTTTTTTGCCTTCCCAATTAGCCCATTCATAGTTCCTAACCATATCTGGAAAGGTATCGAATAGAGCATCTTTATAATTTTTCCAAAGATTCATCTGCTTAAAAATAAAATTAGACCACGAAAGAACATAGAGAAATAAATGATCAGATAAACCCATAGTACCGTCATACAAATTCGGTTCTCTAGATTACCCCTACGATACTTAACTGGAGCAGGATTGTTCCAGTTAGATCGCATATAGGTGTTAGGATCAATTCTGTGTTTCATCTACAGTTTCTTCTGCATTGAAATCAACATTAGCATCTACCTTATCATACAACTCTAAGAAAGATTGCTTTGTTTCATCATCGAATCTATTTACACATACCTCGATTGCTTTCTCTTTCTTACCGAAGATAGCATATGCACGAACGATATGTACTAGACGACGTGTACTAATAACTTCTTCAACACCACCATCATAAAATGTTTTACGAATGATGTCTGCCCAATCTACAAGTCTCTTAAAGAAATCTGTATCATCTACACCAAGAGTTGAAGCAACATTGTGAAGAATCTTTTCTTCTGACTTTACTGCGGGGTAGGATTGCTCGAAGGTAACTGGGAATCTTTCGAGGAAGGCTTCGTTGAGCACGTTAGTTCCAATAAATCTTCCGTCGTCTGAACCCTTACCTTTAGTATTTGCGGTGGCGAATATGTTGAATCCTCTGGCGGGTCTAACAAATCGGCCAATCTTTTTAAGGAATACACCATTTCCCTCAAGGATTGATTGAAGGCAGAGGATCTTGTTGGATGCAAGGTCGATCTCGTCAAGGAGCAAGATTGCTCCTCTGTTGAGAGCTTGGATGACTGGGCCATCGTGCCAGACGGTTGCACCATTAACAAGACGGAAACCGCCAATAAGATCATCTTCATCAGTTTCAATAGTAATGTTTACACGAATAAGTTCTCTCCCTAATTGAGCACATGCTTGCTCAACTGAAAATGTTTTACCATTACCTGAGAGTCCAGTAATGAATGTAGGATAAAAGATTTTTGATTTAACAATTCTTTTAACATCTGCAAAAGAACCAAATGGTACAAAGGTATCATCCTTCTCTGGAACTAGGTTCTCAACAGTAACTGCAGGTGCTGCAAAAGCATTTTCAATGTTCTCTACTGCTTTAGTTGTAACTTCAAGATTCCACTTACCTTTTGCTACTTTATATTTTTTTATTTTCTTAGTAACTGTAGAGTATCCGATATCATTCATTGCACAGAATGCTCTAATGTCTGCAGCAGTGAACTCAGTACCGTAGGCACCTCTTAGTCCGTCTACTACTTGATCTTCAGTCATTTTTATTTCAAAAGCCATGATGTAATTGTGTTTTTATTTATATTAGTATTATAGCAATAATACAGGTCAATGCTATGGTTTGTGGCCACTTATTGAACTGGCCTTATGCGACCAATTCAATAAACTCTCCTAAGATTTTTTTGTTCATCTTTTTAGCCCTGAGAGACTTAGTAAATGCTTTCTTTATATCTGCTTTAGAGTCAGACTTAGGTTCAAAATCAGAATCAGAATTTAAACTAGTTGATGATAATCCAAAGTACTTATGGTAACCATCTAATGATAATCCGAAAGCCTTTTCTTTCTTCCATCTTTTCATTACCTCCTCAACTTTTACATTATCATATCCAATGTGTTGTCTAACAAAATAACCTGCATCTCTACCATCTAAAAGACGAATACCAATCAGATTTATAGAAGGGAATGAATGTCTAAGATCTTCAAGTAAGATATCAGTTAATCCACAGTAACCATGTGCTCTACTGCAATCATATGTTCTACCAGTTCTACGATTACGTAAAACAGAATTAGATCCTATGTTATTTGTTCCTAGATATGGTTCTTCTTCCCAATGTCTATTGAACTCTTTATTATATCTTAAAGGATGTCCTTCACCATCAGTTAGAATTACACACTGCACTTTCTCTAGTTTATTCTCCTTCTGAAATTTTGGAAGAATTTCATGAAGTGCACAGATAGTTTCATTCAATGGAGTACCTGATAAACTCATTCCTATAGGATGTCTATAAACACACCATCTACGATTATCAAAAGCCATTACAGTACGGAATATATTTCTCATCTGTCTTTCTAGATGCTTTCCTCTTACTCTACTGGTTAGAATATTCATCAAAGAAAATGACTCTTCAATGTATGCTTGGTTTGGTTTTCTATCAGCAGCAACATCCCTAGCAATTAATGTTCTAGGAAAACAATTTGTGAATGCATAAACCTCAAAAGGAATCTTAATTTTATTACAAAACCATATTAGATTGTATAACTGCTTAATAGTATCCAACATATAAGGACTCATTGAACCAGACCAATCAAGAATGAATACAAGACCATGATTTTTACCATCAGGAAGAACTGTAACTTTCTTAAATAAATCTTCGTTGAATTTATAAGTATGGAGTTTTGCTGTATTAAGAACTCCAGTGCGAGAAGTAGCTGCTCTAGCATATGCTGAAGCAGATTTCTTACACTCAAACTCTTTTACAAGATAGTTGACTTCTTTCTGAGCAGATTTTTTAAACTTAACAAAATCAACATCTGGACTATCAAATAGATTTTTTGGTTTACAGAACATTGAATTTGGATCAAATACATTCTCCTCTTCCCACTTCTGTTGCTGTTCAGCAAAATCTTCTACAATGAGTTTATCAAGAACATCATTAGGAATGATAAGATTCTCTAACTTTATTTTTGGTATCTCAAAATATTCAGTCTCACTAGACTCAAGACTATTAAGTTCTTTAAGAGAATTTTCTAAAGACTCAACAGTTTTTACTTGTGGAGTTGGATCGTTTTCTGCTCCACCTTGTGGTGCTGTTGAAGTTGTTTGACCCTGAGTAGGTTGATCTGGACTTTCCTTACTAGAATCTGTTTTATCATCTTCAACATCTTCTTCTGGACTATCAGAAGCTTCTGTATCTTCCATATTATTATTACCACTACCTTCCATTTCCATATTTACTTTTGCTAGTTCTTCATTTAACTTCTGAAGTTCTTCCATTTCTGCTTTACAGTAATCGAAAAGAATCTGAGATACTTTTAGTACATCATCAAATGTTTCTGTATTATGAATTAAAGAACGAATTTCCTTTTCTTTTTCTGTAAAATGAACATCATTCCAGTGGCCAATCTTAGCATCAATATTAATTCTATCAGCAAGACCCATTTCATCTACATCTTCATCTGCTAAGTTAAAGAAATCATCATCACTAAGTTCATGATAACCTGTAAAGAATGTCTTAGTAAGACCTGCATATCTTCTCTTCATTAATTTCTCAATTCTTATATCCTCACATACATTCACATACTGCTGAGGAATTTGTACTTCCTTAAACCATTCACGATCAGGTGTATATAATGCATGACCTACCTCATGTGATACTAATGCATCATAAACATTATTGCTTGCTTTCTCCCACTGAGGAAGAGTTAAGATACGATTATGTACATCAAATTGTGCTGTTTCTACTTTCTTATTTTCAACAATTAAGTCTTCTGTTGCAAGAAGTTTAGCAAGTTGGGATTTTATTTCGTGATTGATCTGCATGTGTTTCTTTGATTATGTACACATTATAAGACGAAACCCCACGCTTGGTGGGGTTAAGTAGACACTTTATCAACTGGCTCCTTCTGGCCCTAGCACTACGTAAGGCCTGTGGTTTCAGTGTTCGTTTCTTCTCTTTCTTAGAGTGATGTTGCCAATTAGGTACTTTCATTTTCCTTTTTCCTGTGAGTGTTGTTGAGGTTCCAAATAAATTCAACCAATGGACTTTCCGAGAATTTCATAAATTCATAGTTATCTTTATCAAGGCAATGTCCACCCCAGCCAAAGCTACCATCCCATCCTGGAACTTGGGTGTGTGATGTGCCAATTCTTGGATCGGCACCTGATAAAGCACGAAATTCATCAAAGGAAGACTCACAGCCCATCCTCTTATGTATCTCATATAGCTCGTTGAAATAGGAAACCTTCATACCTAAGAAGAAATTTTCTGAATATTTTACCAGTGCTGCTGTCTTAATATCAGTTATATGAGTGTTCTTACCTTTAAGATGTTTTAATCTTGTACAAAAAATTGCTGTAACCATTCTAGCAGCAGTAAGATCTCCACCAACAATACAGAATGTCTGTTTCTGAAACTTTTCAATATTATTATTTGAACTTAAATACTCTGGACTATGAAGTACTTTTATATTAGTATATTCTTTTTCTGCCCATCCATAAAACTCAGGTGTAGAAGTTGACTTACAGCACACGGGAGTAGAACCACCAATATGAGTATTCAATTCACCTAAAACCTGATTAAGAACTGTTGTGTTACTTCCCTTAGGAGTATCAACACAAACAAATACGGCCATAAATGAATCCTCTGCATAGTCAGAGATTTTATTATCATTAAATTTAGGATCAATAATTACTTTCTCATGATCCTCAAATATAGATGCCACGGCAGAACCAACATACCCATGACCGACAATCATTACTCTCATACTATTCTACTAAATCCTTTTACTTTATCAAATTTAATTACATTATCAAACTTATCATGTAAATCTGATTTATGTGATATAACAAAGATGTTTGCATCTTTAATTACGAACTTTATAATTTTTAAAAATTCTTCTGTTCCAAATCCATCAAGAGATGAATCAAATACTTCATCCATTATTAATAGATTAGTATTTACTGAATTTTTTATTCTAGCAACTTCTCTCCATGTAAAGAGTAATGCTAAGTCAATCCTCATCTTCTCTCCTTCACTAAAAGAAGCATATGAAAAATCCTCATGAATAGGTGACTTGACCGTTTCATTAAATTCTTCATCTAAGTGAAAATTGATATAAAAATCCATCAACTGTAAATAACGATTTACCTGTTGATTGATTACTGGAATGTATTTTTTAATTATTTTAGTTTTGACTCCATCATCTTTTAGAAGGGAATATGCGAAGTCATAATGGTTTAATTGCTCTCGTTGATCAGAAAGCTCATCAATAGTCTCTTTGAGATTTGCTTTAAACTCTGCTAGTTTCTCATGTTCAGTATTTCTGTTCTGTAATTGATCGGTAATTGTTTGAATTTCAGATTCCAGATCTCTGATCTGTCGTTGGAATCCAGAAATCTTAGTATTGTTTTGAGAAATGTCATTGTTGAGTGTAGAAATCTCCTGTGATAATTGAGTAAACTGATGTTCTCTTTCCTCTTCTTTTTGGATTGCATTTTCCAGTTCTTTATAACCAGATTGCAACTCTTTTGCTTTAGATTGAGCATCATTAATCCTATCTATACGGAACTCTTCATTAATAGATTGAGTGCAGGTAGGACAAACCGTATTATCACTGAAAAACTTATGTTCTTTTGTAATAGTTGTTACTTTATTAGATAATTTACCTTTAAGTGTGTTTAATTTCTTTAACTTTTTACCTGCTCCTGTTACGTTTTCCTGTTCTTTTATAAGTTTAGATACATCAACTGTTTTAGTTTCATTACTTTCTAAAAGATTATCTACTTCTAAGGTATATTCTTTAATTTTTTTATTACTTGCTTTTATTCCTGTCTGACGTTGAGCATCAAGTTCAGCCATAAAGTTCTTCTGCATGACCATTTTGTCTTGAATATTATCCTTACGTAAAGAAAGAGTCTTTAATCCCTCTCTTTGAACACGCATTTTATCTCTCATGAGAGCATTCATAGTAGAGAATATACGAATATCAAGTAAGTCTTCAATAACCTCTCTACGATTACTCCCTGTTAACTGCATAAAGGGAACAAATGTACTACTTCCTAGTATAACAATTTGTGTGAATGATTTATAATTTACCTTAAGAATATTTTCTTCTAATATTTTTTGATTACTTCTATCATCAGCCTGTCTGTGAAGTGCTTCTCCATTAACTTCTATATCAAATATATTTGGTTTGATACCACGACGAACCAGATAATCTCTACTGTTCACAGAAAACTCTACTTCTACAAGAGTATCTTTTTCATTAGTAGTATTAATCAGTTGTGATTTATTAATTTTACGAAATGGTTTATTAAACAAAGCAAAGGTCAGGGCATCCAACATAGTGGATTTCCCAGAACCATTTGTTCCTATAACCAAATTAGTATTATATTCTTGGAAATTTATATCAGTCCAGTGTTGTCCAGAACTTAGAAAATTTCTATACTTTAAGTTCTTAAACGTTATCATTCTTAGGTGGAATCACAATATCATCAGGTGTAATTACTGCATATTTGTAATTATACATCCTACACGTCTTTAATGCAAGTTCGTCTTCAACTTCTATAATATCCATTTGACGTTTAGCATCTTGCTCATTAATCATCATAGCATATCTTTCAGCATCATCCTCTTGCTCAAACAAAAACAAAACCTTATCCCCATACTCATCTGGAACAGCATAGGCACCTTCAGTTTGTTTATCTTTAATTGTGAGTAACCACATTACTCTACCTCGCAAGCTTGCCTATAAAGATTCTGGAAAATATCTTTAATGATATTCTTATCATATTCAAATTCAGATTCATCAATGTAACGACTTAGAATAGAAAGAGTATTCTCATCCTCATCAACATCAAAGTCTGCATTTTCGTGAATATCAAAATTTTCAACAATTTTTAAGTCTTGAACCCCGACCTGGTACAACTTATCAATAAATTTTTCAAAGTCTTTTACACTAGATTTATGACGAACAATCACCTTTACAATTTTATCTTCATATTCTCTAGCATCAAATAACTTATAATTAGTATCTTCGTAGTAGATATTATAGAATAATTTATAAGGATTGTTAACAGGTGTATGGGTGAGGGTTTCCGTATCGAATATATGAAATCCTCTTGGATCATTTACATCATTCCAGAACATCTCATATGGATTACCCAAATAATAAATTTTTCCATCATTAGATCTTGTATGAAAATGACCAGAAAATACCTTTTCAAACTTATTGAATATATCAATATCCATACCAGTTTCCATTAGATGACCACGAGTAGCTCTAAATCCATTTAATTCAAGATGACCCATAGCAATCTTTGCTTTGGTTGATTCAATTAATTCTTTTGTTTCATTAAAGTTTTCAGAATTTATCCAAGGTAAAAATAATACCTTTAATTTATCTAACTTAATTTCTACTGGTTCAGAATAAGTGCTTATGTTAGGATAACTTTTTAATAATAATTGTGGAGAGTTTACATTATTAGTATTCTTATAATAACAATCATGATTACCTATCGCAAGATGAACCTTATATTTCTTTAATGGTTCGAATACAACTCTCTTTGCCCACTCAAGACTCTGTAGATCAATTGCTTTACGGCTATCGAAAATATCACCCATATGAACCACAGTGTCTATCTTATGCTCCTCTAAGGAAGGAAAGAAGACATTCTTATAGAACAGTTCAAAATAATCATGAAGGTGCTTAGAACCCTTTCTAGCCCCGTAATGAGTATCTGTTATAATAGCAACCTTCATCTATTTCTATATTGTATTTGATCTTTAATTGAATTATAATCAGAACTACTACCTGTAAGAGCAGTATCATCAACCATCATAACTTCATCAAATCCAGTCTTTTCAATGATTTTTGTTTTAATGTCTAATTGTTTTTTCTCTTTTTGAATTCTTCTGAGAAACGCATAATGTATAATCTGCGTAAAGTAAGCAAAAGGATTTTTGGATTTCTCAGGATCAAAGTTATGTATGTACTGAACGCAATTTTCGATTCCATCTGATATCATGTCCTCACGAAACATGTAGTTTACAAAGTTTGGTTTATATGAAAGGTGTGTTGCTATCTTTAAAAAACACTCACCCAAATAGTTTGGAATAGGTGGTTTACCTTCCCATGGGCCTGATTTAGGGGGATCTTGCTTATGCTTCTTAATAAATTTTTCTCTTGCTATAGCAACTTTACCTCTATAAACGATCATTGCTTCTAGCAACTCTTTGTTGTTTACATAGTGTTCCGTCTTTTTTCTAGGCATTACATTGGTACTCCTTGTTACGGTTAGATTTATTATAACACAAAGTCAAGCTCTTGACAAGGTGGTCAAAAGTATGTACAATAACCTTTGTAGAGGTTCGAAGGGACAGATTAGCTTTCTTTCGAATCTTCTTTAAGGTTATAATCAGCCTCTAGTTTTTTTCGGGCATCTTTTACATTTGAGATGTAACCCATTTTAGAGTCAGGTTGAATTTTTCCTGATCCTTGATATTTTGTAACAGGTTCACCTTTAATTTCTTCGTCAATAAAATTATCGTATATAGCAATCAATTTTTCATTTTTACTTTCAGTCATTGTAATCACTTTGCTTAGTCTTATCATATAGATATCTTCATCAGTTAAGTCCAACCAAGGTTTTACTTTAATATATTGACTGCGGCCAGCATTGTGCATATACATTATTAAAGGATTTTGTAGTACCAATAGAGGATCTTCATCGTCAGGATTTTCTACCATCACGAGAGAAAAAATTTCTTCTCCAGATACCAATTTAATTATTGCGTGAAATTCTTCTTCCATTAATTTTTTAGTGGTATGTTTACTATATCATAATTAAAGTTTTCTTCATTGTAGACTTTAATTCTTTCAATCAAATGATTGAGTGTATAATTCCTACGTGACTTATAACTGATATCATCAGCAATATCATATAAAGTTGCACTGGTCTTCTTATTACCCTTTCTTAGAACTCTTCCTATTGACTGAAGATTTCGTATTCTAGATTTTGATGGCGACGCGAAGATGACGTTATATAATCGCTTAATATTAATACCAGTACTAAAAGTCCCATACGACGCAATAATAATTGCATTTTCCTCCCTCTCAGTAATTTCTCTAACTTGCTCCCTTTCTTGAGCATCAACACCACCATGAACAAAAAAGACTTTTTGATTAGGTGACTTATTTTTATTTATCAATTCATATAGAGGCAATCCATGACCTTCAACTCTAGCAAATAATATAAGTGTATTACCTTTTAAATCTAAAGCAAGATTTTTAATAAAATTATTTCTACGATTATGAGTAATGATGTATTGAACTTCTTCTTCAAAATTTTCAAATTTATTTGGTGGGTGTTTCAATAGAAGCACATTAATATCTAACGTAGCAACATGACCCTTCTTCATGAGTTCGTCAGTCTTAATAATTTTATAAGAAGGGCCAAATAAACCTTCTAATACCCACTTATGTGTTTGCGTTCCATCAAGAGTTCCTGTAAATCCGTAACGATACTTAGCATTATCAAGTTTAGTCATTATAGATATAAGTGACTTTGATTTAAACTGGTGAGCTTCATCCCCAACTACTACAGAGAATCTCTCAAAATACTTTCTGGGGAGTTTGTAAATTGATTGCCAAGTAGTAATAATGACTTGAGAGTCCGTCTCTCTTTCTTTACCTGCGTATATCTTGTGGCAAAATGAACCTACGTCCCAGCCATAGTCTGCAAAATCTTTATACATCTGTTCTACTAGGGAAGTCGTCGGAACGACTATCAGAGTATTTTTCCCTGTCTCAACAAAATATCTCACAATCGAATATATCATCAGAGACTTTCCCGAAGCAGTTGGGGATATCAACAACTTTCTATTATGTCTTAGAGCGTCGTATACTCCCTCTATCTGATAGTCTCTAGGTTTGTACTTGCAGATTCCTGTTATATAATCTTTAACACCCTCCTTGGATATCATTTCATTGACTTCAAAAGGGAGTCCATAATACTTGCTCTCTACAAATTCGTAAGTATATCCATGGTCTTCGCAAAATTGAATTATTTTATCTAATAGTCCAACATATATTTCTTGTTTTTGAATATTAAATAGACGAATTTTTCCATCCCAAAATCTTTTTTTGTAGGCTGGTGAAAATTTTGCACCAGGTACATCAAAAGTAAATTGATCTGCAAGTTCATAATAAACATGCGGTTCTGCTTTTACATGAAGATTTACTTCATTCTTTTTTGAAATGACTAAATGGGACACAATCTAGTACCAATCTGTATCGTAAGTAGAATCAGCATCACCAAAATTACCAATCGGAACAATATTAAATGCTAAAGATTTTCTAGGCATATCAGATTCAACTGGGGTAACAGTATGATTTAGAAAACTAGGAAATATTATTAAGTCTTTTCTTTCTGGAATTATTTTTGTAATTGGTGTAGTAAATTTATTAACATTTTTAATATTTGGTTTATATGAACTCATATCTGGTAAAGGATTTAGAATATCTAATTGCCCACCACTATTTCTATCACCATAATATCCATAATAATAAACTGCACTCCAGTAACAATTTTTATGATTATGTAATTGAACATGCTCACCTTTTGCATTATAAGTTAACCATGATGTTGATATATCAAATCTACACGAATAACCCATTCTATCCAAAGCAGATCTAGTGTAATCTAATAAGATTTTTTTAGTTCTTGGATACCTTTCCAATATTCTATACTTATCAGAACTATTTGCAATTCTTGCTTGTTCAGGACTAGTAATTTGAAGTTTACTTAGAATGTAATCCTCACAATCATTTAGTTCCTCAGTATCTTCCCATACTTTCATTTTAAGTAATGGTATAGAGAATAATTCTCTAACTTTCAAATTAGATTCGTTTTGCATTTTTCTTTTCAAATTTTTGTTGATCTTCCCAAAGTTGTTGCAACTCTTGAGCATTTTCAGCAGACACGGGAGTTAAATCTGCGATGTTACCAGATACAATACATCGACCATCAACAGTACATTCAGGTACTTCATGTTGTAATCTACCCTCAAAAATTAGTAACTTTCCTTTTGAAACTTCTACAGTATGTTTACTTTCTGAAAAGATTAAAGGAGAAGATCCTACAGGTACATTTACATAAAAAATCCATGTCCATGCAAATGGCATGTGATTATGAGGAACAATATTATCTCCCTTTTTAAAAGTAGTACCCCATACTTCTTCTAATCTTAAACAACCTTCTTTACCAAATATCTGTGTATTATTTGTAATTATTTTTTGTAACCATACAAGCAAGTCCATTAATGCTGGATTTTGTTGTTCATGAATACGTCTGTCCGACATAGACGCATTTACACTAGGTTCATATCCAATCTTTGGAAGATCTTTAACATAGTTATGTAATATATCACAGATATTATCAGGGTCGGGGTGTAGGAATTCTACTACAGCCAACTTTTCAGGTACTTCAAAAGCATAAGGTTGAGTACCTTGGAGGAAATCACTATCCTCTTCTAACATAGGTGGATTTTTATATTTTTCTCTTAGTGCTTCGACTTCCTCATCTGTCAATTGAGGTTCACCATTATACAAATCTTCCATGAATCATAACGAGTTACTATAGTATATAGCAGGTTATTCTTGGTCTAAATTTGGAAATTGTTGTGTAAGATTGTGGTCTAATATTACAGCAAATAATCTATTCTGTAATGATAAAAGACGAACTTTTTCTGCTATCGGTTTATTCTCATTCTTCCCTGGCCAAATCTCAGCATAGTGAGAAACAGCATCGTATAACATACGGGTTTCTTCAATACCCATATTTAATTCCATAGACCAATCTAGTTTTTCTTTAGAATCGTCAGTATCCATACGATTAAATGTTGGTGTAAGTATTTAGTTATATCCTTGTTGGAAACGATGCCATTCAATTGCATTCTTGATTTGATACGTACGACCAGATATATTTCTGATAATT
>VTLG01015748.1_pt1 | contig 29377 bp, 57 predicted proteins | sample 4694571 | NCBI WGS metagenome assembly VTLG01 (sample SAMN12604809, study PRJNA352737) | marine metagenome | biome: ENVO:00000447; feature: ENVO:00000209|ENVO:00000569|ENVO:01000036; material: ENVO:00002151; isolation source: viral sequences binned using virsorter ...
CTAAAGGCGCACATGATTTAGTTCTTGATACAAATGCTGGAACAAACTCTGGTAATATTACTATAACAGATGGTGCAAATGGTAATATAGATGTATCAACAAATGGAACAGGATATATTAAATTTAATGATTTAGCTTATATTCCACAACAAGCACTAACGTCATCTTCAAATGCAGTAGCTTGGGACGTTCAAGCAAAACCAAACGCATATCATTTAACAACAGAAAACACTACTTTTTCTGCACCAACCAATTCAGTTGAGGGGTCTTTTATATGTTTAGAAATAAATTATGATGGATCACACACAATAGCATTTAATACAATATTTGAATTTGCTGGTTCAACTGCACCAACATTTACTTCAACAGATGGAAAAACTGATATATTAGTCTTTAGATATAATGGTTCAGTTTGGCAAGAAGTAGGTAGAACATTAAATTTAAGTGAGAGTTAAAATATGTACGCAATAGTAGAAGATAACAATATTACACAATACATAAATTTTCCTAAATCAGTTGTAATAGGAGATGTAAGATACCCAGCAAAAATTTTTGAACTTTGGACTATTGCTGAAAAAGAAGCAATAGGTATTTATGAAATAATAGTAGATAAAACAAATTACAAAGACCCAGCATATTATAATAACACAAACTCAACTTATACATTTGCAGATGGTCAAGTTACAGAATCTTGGGGAACTGCAACACCAAAAAGATTAAATGATGAAAACGCAGTTGATGAAGATGGAGAAAATATTTTAGATGAAGATGGTAATCAAGTAATCTATTATGGTTTAAAAACAGAAAAAAAAACAATTGTAAAACAACAAGCATCAGGATTATTAGAAAAAACAGATTGGCATAATCATAAAGCATTAGATGATAATACATACACAATCCCTGAAGATATAAAAACTTATAGAGCAAATGTTAGAGCAAAATCAAATGAGATGGAAACTCAAATAGATGCTTGTAATAATGTTGATGAACTTAAAACACTTTATGAATATGTAAATACAGGAACAGAAGAAAACCCTGTTTATGAAAGACCACTAGCAGAATTTCCAGAGGAGATTTAATGTCAAATCCATTAATACTTGGTACAAACTCTATAAAAGACACAGGATATGATGTAGCTAACTCATTAAGATTTAATGGTGCAGATTCTGAGGATTTAGAAAGAACTCCAAGTTCTAGTGGAAATAATAATAAAAATACAGTTTCAGTTTGGTTAAAAAGAGCAAGAGTTGATGAGGAAGATTTTATTATTTACGGAGAAGATGGATCGACTAATAGATGTAAAATTACTTTTAAATCAAATAATCAATTACAAGTTACCACTATTGTAAGTTCTTCAAATAATTTAGTATATGAAACAAATAGATTATTTCGTGATACTAGTTCTTGGTATCATTTCGTTTTTGCTTTTGATTCAACATTATCAACTTCTGGGGATAGATGCAGAGTATATGTTAATGGAACTGAAGAGGATTCTTTTGCAGTAGAAACAGATATGGGTCAAAACACAAGTAATACTTTAAGCACTTCAGGTAAAACAGTTTATATTGGTTCTCAAAATTCAGGAAATTTTTTTGATGGTTATATGGCAGAATTTGTTTTTATTGATGGACAACAATTAGACCCTACATCATTTGGAGAGTTTGACTCTGATAGCCCTAACATTTGGAAACCAATAGATGTATCAGGTTTAACATTTGGTACTAATGGTTTTTATTTAGACTTTGAAAATGCAAGTAGTTTAGGTGCAGATGTATCAGGAAATGGGAATAATTTTACAGTACAAAATTTAACAAGTGTAGATCAATCTACCGATACTTGCACTAATAATTTTTGTACTTTCAATTCATTAGTGAATGTTCCATATTCAACATATTCAGAAGGAAATCTTTTTGTAGATGTAACCTCTACAGGTAACAGTTCTCATCATACTAATTATGGAAATATAGCTTTTAGTTCAGGAAAATGGTATTGGGAAGCAAAAGCATTAGGTGGAACTAAATATACCATTGGATTAAGTGATGCCAATAACCAATCAAATTATCAACAAGTAGCTGGTACTAATTTAATAGTTGGTAATCATGCAAATAGTTATATAAGTGGAGATGCTATAGGTTACTATTTTGATGCAATTTATAAAAATGGTTCTAGCGTAGCATCAAGTCTGCATACAATAGTTACAAATGATATTATGATGGTTGCAGTAGATGCTGATAATGGAAAAATTTATTTTGGGGTAAATGGAACTTGGAGAGTAGCAAATAGTACAACTTTTGATCCTGCTCAAAATGATACAACATTTACGACAGGAGAATTTTATGTTTCAGCTTTTTCAAATGAAGATTGTGATTGGTCAGTAAATTGGGGTTCTCCAGCTTACTCAATCTCATCAGGAAATAGTGATGCAGAGGGTTTTGGAAATTTTGAATACCCAGTACCATCAGGATATTTTGCATTATGTACTAAAAATTTATCGGAGTATGGATAATGGCTTATACAACAATAGATAACCCAGAACTTTATTTTCAAACTGTTATTTGGTCAGGTGATTCAACTTCTCCAAGAACAATAACTTTTGATGGTTCAGAAGATATGCAACCTGATTGGATTTGGTCAAAAAAAAGAAGTGGTGCAGATTATGGACAAATTTATGATTCTGTAAGAGGATTTGGTGCTGGTAAAGAACTTGTTCCAAGTGATGCTTTTGATGAAGGAAATTCTACAAATAATTCAACGGCACTTGGTTTTATAAGTTCAGTAACAAGCGATGGTTTTGTTTTAACTGAAGGTAATCATGGAACATCATCTATTAGATCATTATTAAATAATCACTCTGGTAGTACTCATGTTGCTTGGGCTTGGGCTGCTGGTGGCTCTGCATCATCAAACACAGATGGCTCAATAACATCTAGTGTTTCTGTAAATACTACGGCTGGATTTAGTATTTGTACTTTTACCCAAGCATCATCTGGTTCATTTACTTTTGGACATGGTTTAGGTGTTGCCCCCTCTATGGTTATAGGAAAATCTAGAGGTAATACCTCTAACTGGCAAATATTCCACACATTTCTAGGAACTGGTAAATTTATACAACTTAATAGTACACAAGCACAACAAACTCTTTCTAACTTTTGGGGAACTATAGACACATCTATTGTAACTGTAGGCTCAAATCAATTAGAAGCAAGTCAACCTTCAGTATATTACTGTTTCGCAGAAAAAAAAGGCTACTCAAAATTTGGAAACTACACAGGAAATGGAAATGCAGATGGAACGTTTACTTATTTAGGATTCAAACCCTCTTTCGTTATGGTGCGTGATCCAGGAAATGCAGAAAATTGGTTAATGTATGATAATAAAAGACCAGGATATAATCTTAATAATAATCATTTGTTTGCAAATACAAGTGATGCAGAAACGGCTTCAACTGCAAATACAATGGACTTACTGTCTAATGGTTTTAAAATAAGATCAAGTAATAATGGTTTAAATAGGTCAGGCACTTCATTTTTTTACATGGCATTTGCAGAAGCACCATTTGTTAATTCAAAAGGAGTACCTTGTAACGCAAGATAGGAGTATATAATGCAACTTTCAAAACATTTTACATTAGAAGAATTTGAAAAAAGCCAAACTGCTACTAGAAAAGGAATAACTAATAAAGCTGGTAGTGGAGAAATTAAAAATCTAGGCGATCTTTGTTATGAGGTATTAGAACCTGTACGAGCAAAGTTTGATAAGCCTGTCACAATCACATCAGGATATAGAAGTCCTGAATTATCAATAGCAATAGGTTCAAAATCAACATCACAACATTGTTTTGGAGAAGCCTGTGATTTTGAGATTGCTGGAGTATCTAATTTAGAAGTAGCTTTATGGATTCAAAACAATGTAAATTTTGACCAATTAATTTTAGAGTTTTGGAAAGAGGGAGAGCCTAATAGTGGTTGGATACATTGTTCTTACAAAGAGGGTTCTAATAGAAAACAAGTTTTGACATATTCAGGTGGCGAGTATAAAAATGGATTACCAGATGCTAAATGGTCTGGTGGTAAAATGGTTAATTAGGAGAAACTATGCTAACTAAAAAACAAAAAAAACTTCCAATAGCTTTACAAAAAGCTATACTTAAAAAACAAAAACAAACTAAAAAGAAGAAAGCGAGGAAATAATGCCTTATCATACTGGACATGGAATGAAAAAGAAAAAGAAAAAAAAGAAAAAAGCTAAAAAGAAAAGATAATGGTTAAGGTTGCGTCTATAAAAAATATAATAAAAGACCTTACACCAAGACAACAAAAAGTGATGCGTAGCCATGCTCGACACCACTCACTTAAACACATGAGAAGTATGGCTAGGCTAATGGGTGGAAGAAGAAAACTTAATTTTTCACAAGCACACCGAGTTGCTATGAGGACAATAGGGAAATGAGTGGATTTACAACAACATCTACATTGGCAGAAATGATTAACAAAAGACCAATGAGAAAAAGGAGAAGAAGTGGCAAAAAAAAGAAAAAGAAAAAAAGTACCAAAAGATAAAGATAGTGGTTTACCTAAAAAATATCTTTCAGGTTTGAAAGGTAGTAAGAGATCAGCTAGGGCAAGTTTAATTAAATCTATGTCTGCTTTATATAAATCAGGTGCAAGAATACCAGCTTCAATGTTTAAAGCGAGGAGAAAATAATGGCAGTTAGAAGAAGACCACTATCAGCAAGAGTAGTTTCTGTATTAAGAGCAAAAGCTAAAAATAGAAAGAATATTACTTTAGGTATGTTAAAGAAAGTTTATCGCAGAGGTCAAGGTGCTTTTTTAAGTTCAGGTTCAAGACCACGAACTTCTATGGCGAGCTGGAGTATGGGAAGAGTGAACTCTTTTTTGCGTGGAAGCAGAAAACATGATACAGACTTACGAAGAAAGAAAAAGAAATGAGCAAGAAACCTAGAACTACTGGAGAACATATTGTTGCTTTATATGGTCATATTAAAGGTTTGAGTAGAGAAATAAAAATTATAAAAATAAATCATCTTAAACATATGCACGAAGATATAGATAAGATTGATTCTAAATTTGATAAACTTACTTCATGGATAGTTTATGGAACTGGTGCAGTAGCAATTGTGTTCTTAACCCAAATACTTTACATCTTCTCAAAATAGTTATACAAGTTAAACTTGTATGATTTATAAGTCTGTTTTAATTATCAGCGATACACATATTCCATATCATGTGCCTGAACTTATGGATTTTTTAAAATTATTAAAAAAAAAATATAAACCTGATAGAATAATTCACATAGGAGATGAAGTAGATAAACATGCTATGTCATTTCATGATAGCGACCCTGATTTACCTAGTGCTGGAGATGAATTAAAATTATCAATTCCTGTAATAAAACAATTAGAAAAAATGTTTCCAAAAATGGATTTACTAGACTCAAATCATGGCAGTTTGGTTTTTAGACGAGCATATAAACATGGTATACCAAAAGCATATATAAAAAAATATAATGATTTTTTACAAGTTGGTAAGGGTTGGAAATGGCATGATGATTTAATTATAGATACACCTTTAGGCAAAGTTTATTTCTGTCATGGAAAAACACCAGATATTCTCAAATTGGCTCAAAGTATGGGAATGAGTTGTGTTTCTGGACATTACCATTCTTTAATGGGAGTAAGATATTATGGGAATAGTTTAGGTCTTTACTTTGGATTACAAGTAGGTTGCATGATAGATAGTAAATCACTTGCATTTAGATATAACAAAGTACAAAAAGCTAGACCAATTATAGGTTGTTCTGTAATACAAAATGGACTTCCAATTATTGAACCTTTTATTAAAGACAAATCTGGTAAATGGATAGGTAGATTGCTCTAGTTTATGCCTTTAAAACGATTTAGAGCCACACAGAGAGCCACTGATAAGCAAATAGGGGGAAACCATTATAAATCGTTTGCCATAGCACCAATCGAGTTTATTTCAAAAAATAACCTATCATTTATTCAAGGTTGTGTAATTAAGTATATATGCAGATTTGACAAAAAAAATGGTGTTGAGGATTTAGACAAGATTATTCATTATTGTGAACTCCAAAAAGAATTATTGAAAAATGATAAATAAGGAATATTAAGCACTTATGAACTTCACTTATTTTATTTATTCAATTCTTATGTTATATTGGACAACACTTATATTTTTAACAAATAACTATTTATGATATTTAGCATATTAAATAATCCACTTACAAAACTTGCAGTTTCAAAAGTTTCTGATCATTTAAAACATAGAGCAGAAAAAGTTAAAACTATTAGAGAAGCAGAAATACAAGCCTGTAAAGAAGTTGATGTTCAAAGAATAAAAAGCCAAGATAAAAGTTGGAAAGATGAGATATTAATGTTATGGCTAGTAGGTATGCTTTCAACTGGTTGGTTTGAAGAAACTAGAGATAACTTTGAGGAATGGGTAAGAATCATAAATGATCTCCCAGATTCAGTATGGTATCTCGTAATCATTGTCTTCACTGCAACATTTTCTACCAAGATGACAGATAAGGTTTTAAACCGAAACAAAAAGAAGTAATATGTCCAAATGGACATAGACGCAGTAATTATAGATTGTGAATTTGAAGTTGAATCAAAATGGAAGCCTTATTCACATTTTGTAAATTTACGTTTTGTAGATATTACACCCAATAAACCAAAACTTCATAATGCTATTTATCAATTAACTAAACACGATGATTTAGAAATTATTGATTATAACTACACAGAAACTCCAATCACAAAAGATACAGACATAAAATATTTTGATGTGACTATTAACTAGGGTGGTACTAACAAAAAGAGAGCAATAAAACCACCCTAGCAAATCATCAAGGCTACCTGATGACTTTATCTACTAACTGATAAATATACGGAAGAAACCATATTCTCGTTAGCAGAATCCTTTAAACTTTATTATTCAAAGCTAAATCTCTTTTTAACTCTGATTGTTTTAAACTTACATATCTATCTATATTATTATAATGAAACCTTTTTTTTGTAAGTTGTTCTTCAGCTTCAGCATATTTTTTTACAATTTCTGTATATTCTTCATCAGTTCTTGCTTTATGCTCTGCTTCAATAACTGTTTTAGTTTCTAATTTATATTTAAGAAATAATTTACTAAACATAGCTTTTCTGCCCTCATCTAATATAATTGTTTTTTTTTGCCACTCTGCCCATTCGTTAGATGCTTCCTCTAATTTTCTATATAATTGTTCACTTAAATTCATTGTTTCTCCTTTAACATATATTTAAACGTAGAAGTTAATGGGTCAAATTCTAATTTATCACAAGAAATTAATAACACCGACCCTAGTATTAATAATATTATTGTAATTTTTTTAACATACTTTCTATGTATTGGTATTCCAAATATTATCATGGATATTGCAACATCTCCTCTGCTTCTTTTTCTAATTGTTTAATTTGTTGTTTAAGACTATGATTTTCTTTTTTTAAATCATCTAATAAATTACTTTTGTTTTTATATTCCATATATAAAGCCTGTAATTCTTCTCTCTTAAAAGCGAGATCACGTTTTAATTTATCAATCTCGCTAATAAGTTCGTTCATATTTAAAATGGTATTTCATCATCCATATCAGACATTTTTTCTACTGGCTTTGCATGATCTGGTGCAAATTGTGTTGCATGAGATGGTATGGTTTGACTTATAGGTTTCATACCATCTATGTTTGCTTGTGGTTTATATGGCTTTACCATAACTAAACAAAATATCTGTTCTAAATTACTTTTTGCATATTTAGGTGGATTAGATACTTCTTGAACTTTAGTCATGTATTTTAATACATATCCAGCATTAGCATATTTTTGAACTTCAGGACTCATAAACCAATCATTTACTTGTGATAAGCTATATTTCCTTTTAGTTAAGCTACAAGTAAATTTAACTTTACTTGCTTCGCCACTGTACTCATACTTTGGACTTTGATTCCCAGTTGGGAACAATCTCATTGATAAACCACAAAAGGGTAAATCAAACTTATTTTGTTGATACATTTTTTCCTCGTTTTAGTTGATTATATTTTCGTACTTGCTCGTTAAACAATAACTCGGATTTATGACAACTCAATAATCCAAGAAATGCTTTCAAGTGTTCCTTTTTATATAAAATGTGTCTAGCTTCAAAATCTCCATTATCCTTTGGAAGACGAACTAAATACATCTTATTTATTTTTTTACCAGTTTGTTCTTCATAAGCTAATTTATAACCATGCAACTGATGAATCATGTTTATAAACACTCCTTTTGAAGTCTTTATGTCTATTAACCACAAATTATTTTCTGAATCTTTAGCTACTAAATCTAAAGTTCCACAATATCCTCTTTCTGAATAAAGTATTTTTTCAGATTCAATAAGTTTCAGTTTATGTTTTTTCCAAAACTTTTTAAATTTCTCAAAACAACCTTTAATAACAGGGTCTTCAGGGTCAGTAAATTTCTCTCCCTTTAACCACATCTCACAAAACTTATGCACCATAGAACCAATATTTAAAGTGTTTTGGTTTTCTTTTTTTGCATTAGTTTTTGCATTTAAGATTATAGTTTCTATTTTTTCAATAGAAATACCTTGTCTTTCCATTTCTTTTTTAATGTACTTTATTTCATTATTTAATTTCCAACCCTCTAATTTTGGACTTGCTAAATGACCTAAAATTGTACTCATACCCACAACATACTGATTATCGTGAATATAAACGTGCTTTTCTTCGTTAAACTCTATTTTAAAACCATGTTCGGTTGTTATAGTAGTCATGCTCTCTCCTTTTTAGTTTATAAGTTATAAATACTAAACTTTTCTTCAGTATTATTTGGTTGATATTTATTATAATAACTTTGTGCCAATATTGTCAATTCTTTGTCCAAAATAGGTTTTATCCAATAATGATAAGGAACTTTAAAATATTGACTCAAAGCTAGTAGTCTAATTGGATTAGGTAAGTTAGACCCTTTTTCATATTTTTGGATTTGTTGAAACGTGACTTTTACTGCTCTTGCAACTCTAGTCTGCGTTTTTTTATTTATGAGTCTAATTTTTTTAATTTGTAATCCAATAACATGAGTGACTACTTTCTCATTATGTTCATCACTGATATTCCATTCTTCTAGTAAGTTATTTATAGAAGTGTTTATTTCTTCAATAGTATTATTTTTTTTCATAAAAACCCCATTCTTCTTTCTGTTGTTGAGTTAGTTGATTAAACGATTCTTTAAAACATTTATTACATAATAAACAATCGCTGAATAAAGAATTAGAGCCAAAAAACCACGCAAGTTTTAAGGCATCTGTTCTAAAGCATTTAGCACACATATAAGCTAAAATTTTGGTTCTATGTGATGGTTTAGGCATTTTTATTTATTCTTTCATCAATATGTTCATAAGCATCATGTTTTCTTAAAAAAAATTTAGAAACCCAACCTGATTGCTCATTTACATCTTTAATTAATCTTTTTAGATTTATTTTTTTTGGTAAAAATGCACCATTTACAACTTCATATATTATTATTTGTTCTTTCATATTCTCTCCTCTAATTTAAAATTGCGTGTCCACGAAGTGTAAGACATTTTCTCATAATAGACTCATACTTTGTGTCCATATTTTGATTCAATGCCCAAAAAGTAATATTGCTAATAAAGTTAGTATTATCTTTAGCAATCTTATCACAATGTTGGATATTGTTAGTTATTTCTTTTGCTTGGTCAGTATCAAAGTTAGATGATGACTTTCCAGCAGTGTCTATGATTGGTTTATATGCACAAGCATTTAGTAAAGTGACAAGTATCGCACACATAAGTATTGTTTTTTTCATATCTCTATCTCCCTTTTAAAGAACTGGTTGATGATATTTCATCATGTGCATTTTAAACTGCAAGTTCTTCTTTTTCTGCTTCAGCTTTGAAAGGCGAGTCAACAAATCTTGTTCCTTGACTATTGTCTTGTCTAACCTCTCTTGAACCTGAAACATCTTTTTTTGGTTCATTTTTTTTTTCCTTTATAAAAGCATCAACATGATTACCATACATTGACACTCTATCGTTAGCCACATCTTGTAATGTAGCATTTGGTGGGTATGCACCAAATTCTTTTTTAAAATGTTCTTTCCAATCTTTGGACTTACATTTTATAATTGATACTATCATATTCTCTCCTCTATTTTTATTACACCTTTTTGAAGATCATTAAATATTCTTTTTTCTGCGTGATTCCAAGAACCAAGTCTAGGAAAATACCAATGATAATGTTTAGTATTATCGTCATCGTGATATTTTTTACCATGTTGGGTATCTAAAGCTGGATTATCTAATGGGATATTTATTTGAATAAAAGATTCATTGTGTGTGCTTAAAGCTTGAACCCATTTACAATTTTTGTAAATCCAATCACTTAATTTTTTTTTGTCCATTATGCTCTCTCCTCTCTATCAAATTCTACAATACGAACTCCATTAATTGCTTCAGGAAATTGCTTTGTATTTTTATATGTAATATTAGGATTTGTGTTCTGATAAAAAATGTTAAGATTATTTTTATTACATTGAGTACTAATAAATTTAGTACCATCTTCACATTTATACTCTACTATTGAACAAAAGTTATAAACTCTACACGTATTTCTTTTGCTTATTATTTTGTTATTTAATTTAATAACATATTTCATACTCTCTCCTTTTTTAGTGTTAGTTTTACTTAACATATATGGACATTATGATCATATTTCGAGTTGTATTGCAACCCCTAAAATAATGGCATAAAACCTAGCTTTTTTGACTATTATAACAACCTAGATTTTAAAAATTGCAATTTAAAAACAAATCACTTATAAAAACGAATCAATTTTAGTTATGAAAAATAAATATTTAGTTTATAAAGAGAGAGTCGCAAGACAAGTATTTATTATTTTCATATCAATACTTTAATAAGATCGTGTTGGGTCAGCTTCTCTCCTGACCCAGCACCTAACAGAGAGAAAAAGAGATGAAACAACTAGATATATTTGCTACCGATTATGAGTCTGCAAATTACACAAAAACAAGCCAAGACGCACTAGCCACAATAAAGCCAAAGATTAAAACTAAAAGGCAACAAGTCTATGAATTTGTAAAATCTAAAGCATCTACAAATTATGAGATTTCAGATGAATTAGAAATACCTTTATCTAGTGTCTGTGCTAGAGTCAGAGAATTACAAGTTTTAAATTTATTAGAAGACTCTGGTAAAAGACGAGAAACTAAATATGGCAAACAAGCGATAGTATGGAGAATAAAATGAAAGTTTTAGTTGCGTGTGAATATTCTGGTATTGTTAGAGATGCTTTTGCAAAAAAAGGACATGATGCTTGGAGTTGTGATATTCTTCCAACAGAATCTAAAGGTAATCATATACAAGATGATATTTTAAAACATTTAGATAAAAATTGGGATTTAATGATCGCACACCCACCATGCACTCATTTAGCAGTAAGTGGTGCTAGATGGTTTAAAGAGGGTAAAAAAGATTGGTCATTACAAACAGAAGCATTAGATTTTGTTAGAAAATTATTAAATGCACCTATTGATAAAATAGCATTAGAAAATCCTGTAAGTGTTATTTCAACTAAAATAAGAAAACCAAATCAGATTATACAACCTTATCAGTTTGGACATCAGGCTCAAAAAACTACTTGTCTATGGTTAAAAAATTTACCAAATTTAAAACCGACTAAAATTGTAAGTAAAGGAGAATTTACTATTTTCAAAAGTGGTAAAAAACATCCTAAATGGTATTCAGAAGGTTTTAAACTAAATAAACAAGAAAGAATGAAATTAAGATCTAAATTTTGGACAGGAATTGCAGATGCTATGGCAGAACAATGGGGTAATTTATGAAAAAACAAGATAAATCTAGATTAGATAAGATTGCCCAAATGGGTTGTTATTGTTGTGGAAGACCAGCAGAAGTTCATCATTGCAGAAATATAAATGGAAACACTGGATTGTCTGTAAGACCTAATCATCAACACACAATACCCTTATGCGAAATTCATCATCGTTTGGGTAAAGACTCAATCCATTTAGGTAAAAATCTATTTATAGAAAAGTATGGAACTGAACAACAAATCTTACATAAAATAAACAGAGAACTAGAACTTATGGAAGATGCTTATAACTTATTTGGAGATAAATAATGGCTGAAATGACAGATGAACACTTTGAGGTGGTATCTAATAATCGTGGTAGAGAATATGAAAAAACTAAAAAAACATTAAACATAATTAAAACATTATTAAATAAATACTCTAAAAGACAATTAATTGAGATGATTGAGAAAGAAAGTAGGAATGGCTAAACGATCTGGATATTTTTTAGTATATAGAGATATTTGGCGAAACACTGTATTTAAAAATCTTTTACAATGTAGTTGTTGGATATATTTTATATCATCTGCATCACATCAAGATAAAACATTAAGATTTTTAGGTAACGATATATTTGTTCGTAGAGGAGAGATGATTATGCCTTTAAGAGTCACTGCTAAAAGATTTGGAATGACTTACAGTGAGATGAGAGCCTATATACAACGTCTTGTGCGAAGAAAAATGATAACCACTAGAACGACCCAGTTGCAACCTACTGCCGATCACAAGAGCCGAAAAGTCACTTTAATAAGCCTTGTAAATTACGACAAATATCAATATGTGGATAATCAACAACCACATACGACCCACTTACCTCAACAAGTACTAATAAACAATACTAATACACAAGTACTAAATATAAGGTCTAGCAAAGATGATAATGTGAATAATGGGTATAAAAAGATTGGAGAAGAGGGTCATTATCTCATTCTCTTGAAAGACTCTAAAAAGTATTTAAAACATAAATGGAAAGACGAACCCATAAAAGATTACTAAATGAAAGCAATATTGCGAATATTTAAGTATGTTAGAAAAAGATTGATTAATCTGTCTATTGAAAATAAAAGGTTAAAAGTGCAACTAGAATTTTACAAAGCAATAGTAGAATCAGATAATCATAAGAAACATTAATGGTAAAAAAGAAGTCTAAATTTCGCCACATTTCAATATCCAATAAAAAATATTACTTCTATGAGATAAAATGGGTAGATGTAATTGGCGATAGTGGTCATGCTTCAGAAAAAGAGTTTATGGCTATGAAACCAGCTTTTATGACGACTAATGCCTATTTATTTAAGAAAGATAGAAAGTTTGTTTGGACGTTTGCTAGTTATGATGAAGAAACATTTAGCGATAGAAACCTAATTCCCAAAGGATTGATTTTATCTATGAAAAAGGTAGAAATATAAAATATGAAAAACGACAAAAGTAAGGCAATAGACACAATTAAGACAAAATCTATTGGCAGACCCAAAAAAAAACTAGATAAAGATGTTATTGCAAAATTAAGTCAGATAGGTTGTACACAAGAAGAAATAGGTTCAGTTATAGGAATTTCTGCTAGAACTTTGCAAAGACGATATGCCGATTTAGTTGCAGAAAATAAAAACAAAGGTAAAGCTAGTTTAAGAAAAAAGATGTGGGAGAAAGCACTTAAAGGTAATGAAAAACTTTTAATTTGGCTCTCAAAAAATGAGTTAAATATGAAAGATAAAATAGAGACTCAAAGTATTGTTGAACCTTTACCATTAATCATTGATGCAAAAGCTGAAGAAGTAAATGGCAAGAATTAAATTTGTTCACTTTGTACCAAGAGATAAACCACCTAAACGACCAAGAAGACATAAGAAAAAACTAAACAAAAGTGAGAAAAGATCGTATAAAAAATATAACCGACAAGGCAGATGAAATTAATAAATGATGATTGTTTAAAGGTATTACCAACAATAGCTGATAAATCTATTGATCTTATACTTGCTGACCCACCTTATGGAACAACTGCTTGTAAGTGGGATAGTATCATTCCATTTGAGCCAATGTGGAAACAACTTAAAAGAATTATTAAAGATAATGGTTGTATAGCTTTATTTGGTAATGAGCCTTTTAGTAGTGCTTTAAGAATGAGCAATATTAAAAACTTTAAATATGATTGGATTTGGCAAAAATCTATGCCTTCAGGAATGGCAACAAGTTCTTATATGCCTATGAAATACCATGAAATAATCTCTATTTTTATATTTAAAGGAAAACCTTGTTTTAATAAACAATTAATGGACAGAAGTGAAAATGGAAAAGTAAGAGCAAAAACACCACTTCATGGGTTTTATAAATCAAATCATATAAAATTAAAAAATCAAGGATTAAAACAATACAATCCATTAAAAGTTAATCCTAAAAGTGTTTTAAATTTTTCAAGTGTTAGTAATTCAAATGGAAAACTGCACCCAACACAAAAACCTTTACCTTTATTAGAGTATTTAATCAGAACTTATACTAATGAAAATGATACAGTTTTGGATTTTACAATGGGTTCAGGTAGTACAGGGGTTGCCTGTAAAAACTTAAACAGAGGATTTATTGGTATAGAATTAGACAAAAAATACTTTCAAATAGCTGAAAAAAGAATTAAATCAATATTAATATAGGAGATAATATGCAAGAACCAATAGGAGAAAACACTTTTTTAAAATTAAGAGAACAAAGAGATCAAGCTAGATTAGAGTGTGATCAAGTAAAAATTCAAAGAGATATAGCTTTAAGAAAACTTAACAAAGCTTTACAAATAGCAAAAGAATTAAGAAAGCTAATAGAAAATGGACAAGCGAAATAATTTCTATGAAAATGGAGAAATAATACCCTATCAAATGCCACAGGATTTTAGACCATCAACAGGTAGAGGTAGTTGTGGTAATTGTGGACTCTACTCTAACAAACATGGGTTTTGTGGAGTTTGGAGAACTAGAGGAGTCCGAGATACTTATGTATGCAACAAATGGCGACAACGACACTTCAAGAGATAGATAAATTAGCAAACCTTTATAATAAAACTAAAGATGATAAATATAAGATACTTTGGTATAAAAAAATAAAGGAGTTAGCTAATGGAAGAACAAGTACACTATCTAGTTCTATTACTTCTAAAGTTCGATGGGACAATGTTAAAAGAGGTGCTAGAATTTACAAGACCAATGACTCTACTTGAATGTGGAGATTTTGCTGAAGCACACAGAGAAGCTATTGCGACATTTAATTGGGACGACCCTAGAGGTTCAGCTTGGTTCTTAAATGATGGTAGAGGTACTTGGCAAGGTCATATTTGTATTCAAGACCCAGATAAAATGTGATATAGAATATCACTATGGCAAAATTCAAAGGCAGAACTGTTAAGTTAAATAAACCATTTAGAACACCAAGTGGTTCTAAAAAATTTGCAGTTTATGTTAAAAACAGAAAAACAAACAGAGTACAGATTGTAAGATTTGGTAGTAAAGAGTTATCTATTAAGAAAAATATACCAGCTAGACAGAGATCGTTTATGGCAAGGTTTCGTCCTATCTTGGCAAGAGCAAGAAGATCTGGAAAGCAACTCAACACTACTCCTGTTTATTGGGCAGTACAATCTTGGAAAAAAGGTTTTAGAATATGATAGATAAAATTTGTTATTTTTTATTTGGAACATTAGACAAGTGGTGTGCTTGGGTAGATGATATGTTCACAACAAAACCAAAAAAGAAAAAGAAAAAACACACTGCACCAGAGGATTTATTCAATGGCTCTTAAAATATCAGAAGAAGCAAAAGTGTCTATGCCGATGAAAACTGTTGCTAGTTTAATTGTTATTGTTGCACTTGGCACAATGGGTTATTTTCAAATGGTTGAAAGACTTAATATTACAGATACTAGATTACAATTAATGGAAAAAGATCTTGAAGAGAATACAGAGTTTAGAATTAAATGGCCTCGTGGACAATTAGGCTCATTACCAGCAGACTCGGAACAATTTATGATGATTGAAGATTTATACAAAACAACAGATAAGTTAAATAAACATATTGAAGAGATGGCTTTAAATAAAGTTAATATAGAATTTTTAAGAAAACAAATGGATAAAGTATTAGAAGATATTGAAAAATTAAAAGATGCTAATAGAGAAATTAAATATACAAATGGAAGTAGCCAATGATTGAATCAGGAATAATAGCTTTGTTGATGTTTATTAATGGAGAAATAAAAGAACATAGAATACAAGATAGCATGGCAAACTGTTTACGTGGTAAGAGAGAAGCTGAAAGAACATTTAGTGAATCTGTATCTTATAAATGTTGGCGAGGTAAAGCTGAAACAGAAATATATATGGGAGAGAAATCAATAAAAAAAATAATATTAGATTAATATGATTGACGAAGATAGGACATACGAAAACGAAGTGAGATTCCATAATGATAGATTGGGTATTAAAAAAAATAGAGAAAATTACAAGGGCAATATTCCATTGGTGTTGGAGAGTCCAAACTCAAAGAAGATGGAAAAGAAAGAAGAATTAAATGGAATACATACTCCTTTATCAACTATGCTCTCTAATTAATAACTTTTGCTATCCACCACTTACTGATAGAGAATTGACTACTTATTCTCAATGTGTATCAAGAGGTGCAGAAAAAACAATACAGTTAGTAAGGAAAGCACCTAAAGAATTTGACGAACAAAAATATATCATTAAATATTGGTGTTTAAGTGAAAATAACATTAACAAAACCCCAACTAAAAATTAGTCAATCTAAAGCTAGATTTAGAATATTAATTAGTGGTCGTAGATTCGGTAAAACTTATTTAGCAGTGACAGAGATGATGAAATACGCATCTCAACCTAATCGTAAAATCTGGTATGTAGCACCTACTTTTAAAATGGCAAAAGAGATTGTCTGGGGAACTCTTAAAGAAATGCTTAATATGTTTAATTGGATTGAGGATATTAACGAAACTACAATGACTATAACTATTAGAAAAACAAATAGTCAAATATCATTAAAGGGTGCAGATAATTATGATTCACTTCGAGGTACAGGATTAGACTTTTTAATATTAGATGAGTTTGCAGATATAGATAAACGTACTTGGTTTGAAGTATTGAGAGCATCAATATCAGATAGATTAGGTCATGTGCTTATGTGTGGAACTCCAAAAGGTTATGGAAATTGGTCATACGAAATGTATTTAAAAGGAAAGCAAGATGATGATTGGGAGTCTTTTCAATACACCACTATTGATGGTGGTATGGTTTCTGAAGAAGAAATAGAACAAGCAAAACAAGATATTGATATTAGAACATTTAGACAAGAGTTTGAGGGTACATTTGAAAACTATGCTGGTGCAGTTTATTATAACTTTCACCCAGTTGATAATGTAGTTAAAAAACAAATAGATTGGACTAAACCTTTACATATTGGAATGGACTTTAACGTTGACCCAATGTCAGCTTGTGTAGGACAAATTGAAAAAGATAAAGTTTATTTTGTAGATGAAGTTATTATTTATGGCTCTAATACTGATGAAATGGTGCAAGAAATACGAGATAGATATGGAACTAAAATGCAAATATTCATATATCCTGACCCAGCTTCTAAACAAAGAAAAACATCTGCTGGTGGAAGGACAGATTTATCAATATTACAAAATGCTGGATTTAAAGTTAAGGTAAAACACAAACACCCAGCTATACGAGATAGAGTCAATGCAGTTAATAGTAGGTTAAAAGATTCTAAAGGAGAAAGACATATTTTTGTTTCACAATCTTGCAAAACATTGATAAAAGGTTTACAAAGACAAATATACAAGGAGAATACAAATATTCCTGACAAGGAAGATGGATTCGATCACATGAACGATGCTCTTGGTTATATGATTGATTATTTAAAACCATTAACTACACAGGCTAATTTTTCTTCTCCAACAAGATGGACAATTAAATAAATTATGGCATATTCAAGAGATCAAGCATTAGAAGTTCACAAAGACTATCAGCAAACTGTTAATAATTGGGAATACTATATCAGATCGTACAATGGTGGATATGACTATATGATTGGTCAATATCTTAATAGATATAATTTAGAATTAGATAACGAATTTAATCAAAGACTTGCAAACACCCCTTGTGATAATCATTGTAAAAATATTATTCAAATCTATTCATCGTTTTTATTTAGAGTTAGACCAAGCAGAGATTTTGGTTCTCTAGCAGAAGAACCTAGTTTAGAATCATTCTTAAAAGACGCAGATTTAGAGGGAAACAATTTAAACTCTGTAATCAAACAAGCACAAAACTACGCATCAATTTATGGTCATTGTTTTATGATTTTAGATAAACCTAGAGTCACAACAAACACAAGAGCAGAAGAACTAGAACAAGACATTAGACCATATCTATCAATCGTCACTCCTGAAAATGTTTTAGATTGGAATTTTAAAAGAGAAGTAAATGGTAAGTATTATTTGGACTATCTTAAAATTAGAGAAGAAGTAGATAAAGATGGTGGAACATATATGCGACTTTGGTATCCTGATAGAATTGAAACTGTCTATATGCCAGATAGAGAGCCACCAAAAATAATAGATACTGCCGATAACCTGATTGGCAAAATACCAGCAGTTATTTTATACAATTCCAAAAGTCACAAAAGAGGAATTGGTCAATCAGACCTTACTGACATAGCTGACTTACAAAAATCTATCTACAATGAATACTCTGAAATGGAACAATTAATCAGATTAACTAACCACCCATCATTAGTAAAAACTCCAAGTGTAAATGCAAGTGCTGGTGCTGGTGCAGTAATTGAAATGCCTGATGAATTAGAACCAAATCTAAAACCATATTTATTACAACCATCTGGTCAAAACTTAACTGCAATAATGGACTCAATAAATAACAAGGTAGAATCTATTAATAGAATTGCACACACTGGTGCAGTAAGAACTACTAAACAAGCAGTATCATCTGGTATAGCTTTACAAACAGAATTTGAATTATTAAATGCAAGACTATCAGAAAAAGCAGATAACTTACAAATAGCAGAAGAACAATTATTTAGGTTATATGCACTATTCCAAAATGCTACTTTTGATGGCGAGATAAATTACCCAGACTCATTTAACATTAGAGATTATGCTTCTGATTTAATTTACTTCCAACAAGCAAAAGCTATGAGTATTGGCTCTCCTACATTTAGCAAAGAAGTTGATAAAGAAATTGCTAGAGCAGTTGTAGATGATGATGAGAAGTTGAATACAATTTTTGATGAGATAGACCAAAAGTCTGAAGTTGGAGAGTTTACACAAGATGAGCCACAACAAGAAGATCAAGAAGTAGAGCAAGAGCAGATTTAATGAATGTCAGATATAGTCAAAGATGCAACACTTTATAGAATCAAGCAAATAGAACTTGCTGAAGCAGAATATTATAAATCATTAGTAGCAACATTAGATAGAATAGAACGAGAAGTCGTATCTCTAGCTGGAAGACTCCCAACACAAGATGGTAAATTAATAGAACTACAATCAGCTATTGCTATAAGACCAAGAATAAAATTTATTTTAGATAGAGAATATTTAGCTTGGTCAGATACAGTTGTAAGAGAGGGTTTTAATAAACAAGCAAAAAGAGTAGAAAAATCTTTCCAAAGAATAATACAAGAAGCAAAATTAAGAAATAAATTATCAGCAGAGGATATTGCAAAATTTTCAGAACTTACAAAAGGAGATTTAGCTTTAGTACAGAATCTAAAACAACAATATTTTACGCAGTTTAAAGATGTATCAAATACTTTTACAAGAAGATTATCAGAAAAGGTGTACCAGAATACATTAGTTGGAAGTGATTTTGCAACATTAGAAAAAGAATTAAGACAAACAATAAATGGCATCTATGCTAGTTCAGATGATCCAGAAATTCAACGATTAGTTAATTTTGTAAATGAGAATAAATACAAGAAATCAAAACAAGCAGAGGTTGATAAATCAATACAAACTTTACAATCTAAATTTGCAAGAGATCGCGCTGGAGAAAACATGAAAAGATATGCTGGTCAGATATTAAATGACTCTTTACGAGATTTTGATGCAACATTGAACTTTAATAAGTCACAAGATGCTGGTCTTACTTTTGTTAAATACTATGGAGATGTAATTCCTACAACAAGAGATATTTGCAGAAACATAATAAATGGTGTAATAAAAGCAAAGAGAAAAGATGGACTTTTCACAGTTGATGAAGTCAGAAGAATATGGGCAAGTAGAAGCTGGTCAGGTAAAAAATCTGGCGACCCTTTAGTTGTTCGTGGTGGTTATAATTGTCGTCATCAATGGTCTTACGTCAATCCAGATTGGTATGACGCAAAAGGCGAACTAATAATATAGGAGAAACAATGTCTGAAGAAACAAAGGCAGTTGCACCTGAAACGCAACAAACTGAAACACCAAAAGAAGAAGTAAAAGTAGAAGAAACAAAACAAAATACTTTTACACAAGAACAACTAGACAACATAATCAAATCAAGACTTGAAGCAGAAAAAAGTAAATATGAGAAAAAACTTCAAGAAGAAGAAAAACAGAAAGCTGAAATTTTAAGGCAGAAACAAGTAGAAGAAGCTAAAACTAAAGCTGATATTGAAAAGATTATGCAAGAAAGAATAAAGGAAAAAGAAGAAGAAGTATTGAGATATAAAAATCAAATTAAAAAAGAAAAGGTAGATAATTCAATACTTTCTATTGCATCTTCTAATAATGCCATTAACCCAAGTCAGGTAGTTGCTTTGTTAAAAGAAGAAGTAAAATATAATGATGATGGTCGTATAGAAGTAGTTGATAATAATTCTAATGTACGATATAACAAAAGTGGAAAACCTTTAACTCTTGAAGAAAGAGTCAAAGAGTTTTTAGATAGCAACCCACATTTCCGAAAAGGGTCTATGTCTGGTTCAGGAAGCCAGAGTGCTATTGGTGGCAAAACTGTTAAACCCTTTAACTTACAGGACTTGGACTTATCGAAACCAGAAGATCGTAAAGCCTATGCAGAATATAGGAAGATACGAGATTCAGGTGCGATAGCAATAAACTTAACAAATAAATAAAAGGTAAACTAAAATGGCAAACGAAACAACATCGTCAACGGTATCAGAATTATATACTGAAATCGTTGCAGAAGCATTATTCGTAGCAAGTGAAAGATCAATTATGCGACCACTTGTAAAAAATTATGCAGTAACTGGTGGTGGAAAGTCAGTTGAAGTTCCTATATACTCGGCAGTTTCTGCCTCTGGAGTATCGGAAGCATCTGATTTATCTAACACTGCAATTAACCCAAGTTCACAGACAATCACTTGTACTGAACACGGTATAATGACAACTCTTACAGATTTAGCAAGAAATTCAGCACCAAGAAATGTAGCTGGAGATATTGGTAAATTATTTGGAGAAGCAATCGCAAAGAAAATAGACAAAGACTTAACTGCTTTATTTGGTGGTTTTTCAACTACTGTTGGATCAGCATCAACTGTAATGTCAGCAAGTTTAATTTTCCAAGCAGTTGCTAAATTAAGAGCGTCTGGTGTACCTGGAGAAAATCTTTCAGCAGTTATCCACCCACAAGTAGCATTTGACTTGAAATCAGGTCTTACAAATACATTTGCTAACCCTAATCCAGGAGTTGGTAATGAGGCATTAAGAACTGGTTTAGTAGGTCAGATCGCTGGAGTAAATATATTTGAAACTTCAAATATGACAGACTCATCAGATAATGATCCTGGAACAACTGGAGATTACAAAGGTGCAGTATTCCACTCTGACGCTTTAGGTCTAGCTATGATGCAAGATTTAAAAATTGAAACTCAAAGAGATGCGAGTTTAAGAGCAGACGAGATTGTTGCAACGGCAGTATATGGAGTTGGCGAATTAGATGACTCTAAAGGTTGTGAAGTCGAAGCAGACTCATCAATCCAATAATAATTGGATACTTTGTGAGGGTGGGAAACTACCCTCACATTCTAAATAGGAGAAAATTATGACAGAAATGATTAAATTAACAAATGGAAAAAAAACCATTATTAGATCAAAAATACAATATGAACCAAATATAAAAAATTTTGAAAAAAGAGGTTTTGTTCCTCTTGATGAAGTAAAAAAACAAATAAAAAAAGCGACAGTAAAAGACATTTCTGATAAGGTAGTTCAGTTAAAACCAAAAAAAAAGAAAACAAAAAAAAGAAAATGAAACATTTAGATAAATACATAAAATTAGCAAAACAACACCCAAGAATATCTGGTGGTATTGCAGTTGCTATAATTATTTTAATTTGGGTAATTTAACATGGCAAACTATACTGGTGCGAATGTTATAGTTGCTGGAGATGTCACAAAGTATCAACCAGATGCTTTTGGTTTTGGTATTGCTTCAGGAGATACAGAAGCAGTTAATTTCTTTGCACAAACTACTAACGATATTTTAAGACAGTTAAGAGTAGAGTGGTGGCAGACTTATAAAACAAATATATTTACAGATATTACAGTTTTAAATACTGCTGAAATGGTAGATACTAAAGTTAATTTAGATCAATTTGAACGTGCTGGTGTATATTTATTTTTGGGTAGATTTCTTTGTCCAGCATTAACTAAATTCAGACCAGAAACAGAAAAAGATAGATTTGAAAGAATGGGCGAGTTCTATATGTCAGAATATAACAAAGAGTGGAGATCAATTTTAGAAGATGGTGTCGAATATGACGAAACAGGAGATGGAACTATTGTACCAAATGAGAGAGAGCCTTTACATGGATTTAGAAGATTGACTAGATAATGGCAGTTAGTCTAAAAATAAAAACAAACTCTAAACAAGTTCAATCAAAATTTAGAAAATTCCAAGCAGTATTACCAAGAGTTATTGATAAAGGATTAAAACAAGCTGGTTTTCAATTATTAGATATAATTAGAACAAAAACACAAAAAGGTATTGATTTTAGAGATAGACCATTTGCACCATATTCAGAGGGTTATTTAAAACAATTACAAAGAGAGGGAAAACCTACAAAAGTTGATTTATTTTATTCTGGTCGAATGTTAGGAAGTCTTACACCTAATTCTACAATTAAAAAAACAGGAAGAAACAAAGTAAGTCTAGCATTTACTAATTCTCAAATGATGCAAAGAGCATTATTTAACCAAGTATTAAAAAACCCTAAAAGAGAATTTTTTGGCTTTAACAATAGAACAGAAAATATTATAAGAAAACAATTCAACAGATTTGTAGAAAAAGAATTAAGAAAGTTTAGAATATGAGTGTAAGAGAAAATATAGCATCTAATTTATTAACAGTTATATCTGCTATATCTAGTCCTGATATTAAAAAAGCTACTAGACAACCTTTTTTGCTAGACGAATTATCAGAGCAACAATATCCAGCAGTAATAGTTCAAACATCAGAAGAAAATAGAGATGATTCTGAATTAGGAACTGGTGCTAAAACTAGACATGGTACAATAGACTTTGTAGTTCTTGGTTTTGTTAAAGGTGCAGAAGCTAATATTGATACAAAAAGAAATGAATTAATTACTGCTATTGAAACTGCATTAGAATCTGATATTACTCGATCTAATAATGCACTTGATACAGAAGTCGTACAAGTAGAAACTGATGAGGGAAGTTTATTCCCCGTTGGTGGTATAAGAATGACAATCAGGTGTATGTACGAATATCAAGCTGGAACACCATAGGATAAATTATGTCAGAAAAAATTATAAATAAAATAGAAAAAAAAATAGATCGAATAGAAAAAATGCACGATAAAGAGTCTATACTTTGTGAAGAAGTAAAAGACTTATTAGCAGAAATGAGAGAAAACCAACAAGATGATAGTCAAGATTGGGAAGAAGATATTGATGACGAAGATGATTTTGAAGAAGATGAGGAAGATATTGACGAGGAAGAAGATAAATAATATAAAGCATTATGGCTAAAGACATTAAATTATATAAAGGTAATTCAGAAATAGTTATTAATGAATCTAATCTTGAACATTTTTTAAGTTTAGGCTATAAGGAACAAAAACAAGAACAACAATCAAAAAGTAAAAAGGACAAAAAATGGCAACACATCACGGAAAAGAAGGAGTTGTAACAGTTGGTGGAACTGGTGTTGGGGAACTAACAGGGTTTACACTAGAAACAACTGGAGATGTAGTAGAGGACACAGCTTTAACAGATGCAACTAAATCTTTTGTTGCTGGTAGAACTTCATTCTCTGGTACTTTAGAAATGCACTTTGACGAAACTGATACACCACAAACAAATTTAACTGCTGGTTCTTCACTCGCTTTTATTTTATTACCAGAGGGTAATTCAAGTGGCGACAGAAGTTTTACTGGAACAGGAATTGTAACTGGTATGTCTGTAAATAACTCAATGGACGCAATTATCTCTAGAACTGTTACTTTTCAAGGAACTGGTGCATTAACAATAGGAACTGTATAATCCTAATTTATGTCAGTTATTGATAGAGTAAAGACTCATTTCGAAACTCTTAAAACTATCACTATTGAAGTTAATGAGTGGAAAGATGAGCATGGTAATGCTAGTATCTTTTATTCAGAGCCATTAACCCTTGAAGAAAAAAACACAATATTTAAAAAGTCTAATAACTTTCAAGACTTAACTGTCCTTGTTGATTTACTTATAATGAAACTCCAAGTCAAAAATGACAAAGGAGAGATGGTAAAAGCATTTAGTCCTGAAGATAAATTTGCATTAAGAAAGAAAGCTGATTCTAATATTATTGGTACAATAGCCAACAAAATACTTTTAGATACATCATTTGAGGAAGCCGAAAAAAAGTAAATAGCGACCCTGATTTGAGGTCGCTTTTAGTTGTAGCAGACAGACTCCACATCACTATTCAAGAAGTTCTTGATATGCCAGTTGCTCATTATAATCTTTGGTTAGCATACTTGAAAAAAGAACAAGATGAGTATAAAACCAAACAACAACTAGCTGAAGCAAAGAAATTTAAAATATAATGGCACAAAATTTAAAGATAAACATATTAGCACAAGATAAGACCAAACAAGCCTTTAATGGTATTAGAGGTAAATTAGCTGGATTAAGAAGTGCAGTATTTAATTTAAGAACTGCTTTTGTGACTCTTGGTGCTGGTCTTGTAGTAAAATCTTTTGTTTCAACAGGCAGAAGTATTGAAGACTTAAATGTTAGATTAAAACAATTATTTGGCTCAACAACAGAGGGTGCAAAAGCATTTGATGTAATGTCAGAGTTTGCATCTAAAGTTCCTTTTTCTTTAGAAGAAATACAAGAGGCATCTGGTAATCTTGCAGTAGTTTCAGGAGATGCAGATAGATTAGCAAAAATTTTAGAGATTACTGGAAATGTTGCATCTGTCACAGGAATAGATTTTAGAACTGCTGGAGAACAAATACAAAGATCATTCGCTGGTGGTATAGCTTCAGCAGATATTTTTAGAGAAAAAGGTGTTAGAGATATGTTAGGTTTTAAAGCTGGTGCAACAGTATCAGCAGAAGAAACTATAAAAGCATTTGAAAAAGTATTTGGTAAAGGTGGTAAGTTTGGAAATGCAACAGATGAATTGGCTACTACATTTACTGGTACATTATCAATGCTTGGAGATAAATTATTTAATTTTAAAAAAAATGTAGCTGGTGCGCAGTTCTTTGATGAACTTAAAAAAGAATTTAGTAGTTTAAATAAATTTATAGAAGAAAACACAGAAGACTTTGAAGCTATTGCAAATGCAATAGGATTTATTTTAACTAAAGCAGTTAAAGGATTTGCTATGGCAATAAGAGGTGTTGCAAAAGCAGTAGGATTTTTAAGAGAACAATTTCAAAATCTAATTACATTATTAAACAAAATACCATTAGTTAATATTCAGATAGGCAAAACCCAAGATGATAACACACAAAAAGCTGAAGTTTATAAAGATAAAATAATGCTTATAGATCAAGCAACACTCAAAGTTAATAAAAGTCTTGTAAAACAAAAAGATTTAGTAGAACAAATAACTGAATTATTAAAAAAAGATATGGACGAACTAACTAATCTTGCAAAACAAGTAGTAGGATTTTTAAATGAGGGAATAAAAGGTTTTTCAAAAGGTATTGCAGAAGCAATAATATTAGGAAAAAATTTAAACGAAAGTTTTAAAAATTTAGCACAAACATTAGCAGTAAAAATACTTGCTACTATGATTGAAGTTGTTGCTAGAAAAACTGTTGAACTTGCTATTGAAAAAATGATTACAAGAGAAAAAGAAAAACAAGCATCTTTAAGTGGTAGTAGTGGTTCTTTATTTAGTATGGCAAGATCATTTTTAGGATTTTCAAAAGGTGGTGCAGTATCAAAAGGACAACCAGTTGTAGTTGGAGAAAGAGGTGCAGAATTATTTATACCAAATCAAACAGGACAAATAACACAATCTGCAAGAGGAACTGGTGGTGGACAGACAACAGTTAATTTTAATATAAATACTTTAGATGCAAGTGGCTTTGATGATCTATTAGTAAGAAACAGAGGAACTATCACACAAATAATTAATAACGCAGTTAATGAAAGAGGGAGTAAAAATCTAATCTAATGTCAGGTGCTTTTCCAATATCTAATTCTAAATTTGAAACAATGGGCATCAAGTCTATTCAGAACACAATTATATCTAAATCACAATCAGGTAAAAAACTTGCAAGACAAATTGATAATCAAAGATTTGGTTTTACTGCAAGAATAATAACTGCAAAAAGATCAGATGTTTATGGAGAACTTATGGCATTTATTATCAAACAAAGATCAGGTAAAGAAAATTTTACAATAATCCCACCTGAAATAGAAGATGCTAGAGGTAGTGAAACAGGAACAGTATTAGTCAATGGTGTTCATGCAGTAGGAGATACAACGATTGCGATGGACGGATTTGCTGGAGATGGTGCTGGTCGTTTCAAAGCTGGAGATTTTTTAAAGTTTGCTTCACATGATAAAGTTTATATGGTTGTTGCAGATGCTACTTCATCATCAAATGCTTGTACTGTCACAATAGAGCCACCTTTAATTACTGCATTAGCAGATGATTCAACAGTGACTTATGATAATGTTCCTTTTACAGTTCATTTAACTAATGATATTCAAGAATTTGGTGCAATAGGTTCTGATAAAGATGGAAATCTATTATATCAATTTGAATTTGATGTAGAAGAATCTTTGTAGTGAAAAAGTATAAAATAACTCACAAGATTACTGCCGATTTTATTGCTGAAGCTATTGTCAATGAAGATGAAATTGATAGTAATACAAATGATCTAAAGGATTATAAGAAACCTAATAGCAAATTCGAATATACTATGTTAAAAGGTTCAGAAAGTATAACACAAACAACATACGAAGAATATGACAAGAAGCCTAACATCAGCAGTAAAGACAGAACTGGCAACAAATGATATTAGACCAGTACACCTTATCACTATTGGTTTTGCTACTCCTGTTAATCTCACAGATTGTTCATTTTCATTAACATCATCAGTATCAGGGTCATCGGTCACTTATAACGCAAGTGATTTTATATTAGGAATATCTAACCATACTGAAGAAACAGATATTACTAAATCAAGTGTAAGTATTAGTTTATCAGGTGCAGATCAAACATTTATATCAACAGTTCTAAATGAAAATGTAGTTAATGATAGTGTAGATATTTTTAGAGGATTTTTAGATGACTCTAATTCTTTAATTGCAGATCCATTTTTATTATATCGTGGAAAAATAGATAGCTTTGACATTTCAGAAACAGATAAAGAAAGTATTGTTGGACTTCAAATAGTTTCTAATTGGGCAGACTTTGAAAAGAGAAATGGTCGTAAAACAAATAATACATCGCAACAAAGATTTTTTAGTGGAGATGTAGGTATGGACTTTGCATCACAAACAGTTCAAGATATTAAATGGGGTAGAGCATAATGGGTTTAAGAAAATTTGTTTCAAAATTTATACCAGCACCAATAGTTAGTTTTTTTTCAAATCCATTAGTATCATTGGGTGTCTCATTATTTCTTGCATGGATTTTAAGACCAAAAGTTCCTGAAATAGAAGATTTTGGTACAAATGAATTTGATGATTTTGAACGAGGTATATTATTAAACAAACAATCTAATGACGCAAATATTCCTGTTATATATGGAGAAAGACTTGTTGGTGGAACTAGAGTCTTTATGGAAACTTCAGGCACAGATAATACATATTTATATATGGCTATTGTCATGGCAGAGGGAGAAATCAATTCAATAGAAGAAGTAAGAGTTGATGATAAAGTAGTCACATTTGCATCTTCACTATCAGATGGAACAGAAGTTGAAGTTGGAAGTGGTGACAGTAATTTTTTTAAAGATAGTGAAAGTCTAATTAGAATACAACCTTTTTTTGGTACAGATAGTCAATCAGCATCATCTTTATTATCTACATTATCATCTTGGGGAAGCAATCACAGATTAAGAGGTATATGTTATTTAGCTTTGAGGTTTAAATGGAATCAAGACGCATTTACAGGAATACCAAAAGTTCAAGCTAAAATAAAAGGTAAAAAAGTTGTCACATTAGCATCTAACTTATCAGAACAAACTGCATCATTTTCTACAAATCCAGCTTTTTGTTTATTAGATTATTTAAGAAATGAAAGATATGGTAAAGGGATTGCAACATCTGAAATAGACTTACAATCTTTTTATGATGCTTCACAAGTTTGCGTCACACAAGTCACACCATATTCAGGTGCAAGTGATATTAACATATTTGATACAAACGCAGTTTTAGATACATCACAAAAAATTATAGATAATGTTAGAGAACTATTAAAAGGTTGTAGAGGTTATCTTCCTTATACTGGTGGAAAATATAGATTGATTATTGAAACAACTGGAAGTGCATCAATAACACTTACAGAAGATGATATTATTGGTGGATATAATTTATCTATTCCAACAAAAAATGAAAGATACAATAGAGTAATAGTTGGATTTGTTAATCCTGATAGAAACTTTCAAGTAGATGAAGTTCAATTCCCACCAATAGATGATAGTGGTTTGTCAAGTGCAGATCAACACGCAACTATGAAAACTGCTGATGGTGGATTTTTATTAGAGGGTAGATTTTCGTTTAAGACATTAACTTCGCCATACCAAGCAGAGGAGATGGCAGAAGTTATTTTAAGAAGATCAAGAGAAGCAATTACATTAGGATTAAATGTTAGCTTTGATGCTTATGATTTAGCCATAGGAGATATTGTAAATATTACACATAGTTCATTAGGTTTTTCTGCAAAAGCATTTAGAGTTATGGGTCTTA
>VTLG01004245.1_pt1 | contig 29371 bp, 56 predicted proteins | sample 4694571 | NCBI WGS metagenome assembly VTLG01 (sample SAMN12604809, study PRJNA352737) | marine metagenome | biome: ENVO:00000447; feature: ENVO:00000209|ENVO:00000569|ENVO:01000036; material: ENVO:00002151; isolation source: viral sequences binned using virsorter ...
AACATTCAAGAAAATGAGGAAGGGATAATGGCAACAACAATTACAGCAGCAACCTTAAAGGTTACAATCAAGGAAGAAATTTTATTAAATAACATAGACCAGGGAAATGAAAACATTCTTTCCATCTCTAGCATTAACGAGATTTCTCACCGCATTGTTACGCTGCCAAGCGACAACTCAACAATAGCATTAATGGATTTCAGTACCGTAGCAGGTGCAGGACAATTCATTACAGGTGATGTCAAGTATATTCGTATCACTAATAAGGATGATACTTATGGAGCATATATCAATCTTACAGGAGCTGCGGAGAACGCTTGGATAGTAGTGGATGCAGGAAAATCCCTTATTGTAAGCGGAGCTTCCTCGATGTTGGATGCAGTAGCAAGTGGAACGGTATCCGCTCCAAGTGTAGCTGATTTAACTTCAGTCAAGGGACGGTCCGTTACTTCGGCTCAAACAGTTGATTTGGATATTTATGTAGCGTCTGCGTAATGGCTGTTAATCAATATCCATTAGCACCCTTATACTTACCAGACAATGACGAGCATTTGCGTATCGTAAGTGTTTATCTCAATAACACCATTTCTGGGAAACTGAACTCCACAGGAACGGTAACTTTAACAGCGAGTTCAACGACAACTACTTTAACCGATGCAAGAATAGGTGGCAATAGTGTTATTTTGTTTATGCCGATTACGGCAAACGGAGCAACAGCCAGAGCTAACTTGTATGTATCGGCTAGAGCGGATGGGAGTGCGACTTTAACCCATGCCTCAAGTGCAAACACAGACCAAAACTTCGCCTACATCATCATCGGATAGTGAAATATCCTTTGTTCCCATAGAGCATATTGGACCCTTATGGAAACAGGTTGAAGGACATTTGGAAAAACCATTGGAGATGGACGGCAATGCCTACACCTCCCAGGATGTTCTCAACAGTCTAATTAACGGCAAGATGCAGTTATGGATTAGTTGGAGCAAGAAAAAAGAAAAAGTGGAAGCAGCCATTGTTACAGAAATAGTGGACTATCCGCAGAAACGAGCTTGTCGGTATTTTCTCGCAGGAGGAGATAACATGAAAAGCTGGTTTAAAAAAATTAAAAATGAAATTGAACAATGGGCAAAACTTAATAAATGCCATCGCATAGAATTAGTTGGCCGCAAGGGGTGGTCAAGATGGCTCAAGGATTACACGCCCAAACACATAGTATTAGTTAAGGAAAATTTATGAGTAAAGGAGCAGGAGAAGCAAGATCAGTTCAGAACATTGAACCATGGGCAACGCAACAGCCCTATCTGACAAAAGGATTTGAGAGAGCAGAATCATTATACGGACAACCAGGACCAAGTTATTATCCAGGTCAAACCTATGTAGGATTCTCTCCACAGACGGAAACCGCCCTAACTGCGGCACAAACACGGGCAACGGCAGGCTCCCCTTTACTGCAACAAGCTCAATCCGAATTACTCAAACAAGCACAAGGACAATATTTATCACCGACAACCAATCCCTATTTACAGGGACTATACAACCAAATGGCAGGTGATGTAACCGCAGGCGTACAGTCTGAATTTTCTAAAGCAGGACGATACGGTAGCGGTGCGAACCAAGCCGTGCTCGCAAGAGAGTTAGGAAATTTAGCCAACCAAGTCTATGCTCCACAATATGCGGCAGAACGACAAAACATGCAGAATGTCCTATTCCAAGCACCACAACTCGCACAAGCTGACTATCAAGACATTGGAAGATTAAGACAAGTGGGAGCGGAAAGAGAAGCATTGCAAGAAGCAGCATTAGCCGATGCGATGCAACGATACCAATACCAACAACAACTGCCTTATGAAAAGTTAAGAGCCTATCAAGCGGCAACTGGTGGTTCTTATGGACAAACAGGAGAAAGAATACAACCCCTTCAACGAAACCTTGCAGCAGGACTACTTTCTGGTGGACTGGCAGGAGCAGAGATTGGAAGCATGATGGGTTCAGCTAATCCTTACTGGGCATTAGGTGGTGGATTACTAGGAATGTTACAATAATGGGATTATTAGATACAATTAAAGAAACTATAATGAGTTCTGATCCTCGAACGAGTAGGATTCGTCAGGGAATTTTACAGCAAATAGGACCGATGGCAGGAAGAAGACCCGTAGCCCCAACCTTTGGTGAAATAGCTGCTAGTGTTGTGGCAGGAAAAAGACAAGGGGAAAGAGATTATCTTCAAGAAGAATTAATGACCACAGATTTCAAAGTATTAGATGATGGTCGTATTGCAAAAATAAATAAACGAACTGGAGAAGTAACATATACAGGGGAAGCAAAACCCGATTATGAATCTCCTGTTGGTAAATTATTTGCAGATAGAGATATTCTTAAAACACAGTTTGATAAAGGTATAATAAAAGAAGATGAATTTAATAGACGATCTAAAATGATTGATGATCGCATCTCTGTTTTAACAACTGCTTCAGGCACCGATACCTATAATAGAAAAAGATTTTTAAATCGTATTACTGAACATCTAATGACTGCTACCGACATGTATGGGGAATCATTATATACAAGTGAAGATATAACAGAAAAAATAAAAGAATTTGATAGAATAGGTGCTGAATCTGGATTGTATGGTGAAGAAGATATGAAATTATATGAAACAGAAAATGTAAAAACTTCAAACGGCCAGGAAGAAGAAACAGTCGAAATATCGGATGAAGTAAAAGAAGATTTTGAAAAAAAACATGGTAAAAAATTAGAACCTGGGGTTATTGTCCTTAATGAAGAAGATGGAAAACACTATAAATGGGTAGGACCAGGGCTAGATAAATGGGAGCCAGTTACAGAAGAAGAAGTTCAAAAAGAAATTATAATAGAAAAAGAAAAAGAAAAAATTAAGTTACATCCTAATCCACGCAAAAGGAAATAAATATGGTAACCTTTTCTCAAATAATGGGAGAAGAAAAATCTCCAATTAAATCTGATTCTATTTTTTCTCAAATCATGGGAATACAACAAGAAGAAGATATTGATACATCTAAAATTAAAGAAGAAGATTTATCTATTCCTGAAGAAATATTTAGAACTGCGATGGGGGCAGTTAGGGATGTTTCACAAGGAACATTGGATTTAAGTAGATTTATAGAATCCAAAACTTTTGAAAAATTACCTGCTAATTTTCAAGGAGGAATAGTTGTAGATGAAGATGGAGCAAGGTTTGCTTGGGGAGAAGAATATCTTCAAGCTAGAAAAAAAAGAGAAAGTGAAGGTAAAAGATCAATCGAACTACCTAGGGTAGAAGAACCTACCTACTGGGGTGGTTCTGTAATTAGAGATATTGGTGGCTTTGCCATTCCTATTACCAGAGTTAATAAAGCATTAACATTGGCTGGAGTAGCTCCTAAAACCATGGCAGGTAAGATTGCTAAAGGTACAGCAACAGGGGTAGTAGCCGAGCAAATGGCTTTTTCACCTTATGAATCAAGACTTTCAACACTTGCAACAGAATATGGACCTGAATTTATCAAACCCGTAGCTGAATTTTTACAAGCTGATCCAGAAGATACAGAGGCACAAGCTCGATTAAAAATGACTTTAGAAGGAGCAGGACTAGGAGCATTTTTTGAAACAGTCATATCTGCTGGTGCAAAAGCCGCAGGAAGATTTGTTCCTAAAAAACAAGAACCAACTGGATTTAAAAAGTATGTTCAAAAAGAACAAGATATAATTGCTGAAGCACAAGTTCAAGCGTCTGCAAGACGAGAAGTTGATGACTTAATTGGTGGAATTGAAAGAGATGTGGATATAGCAACTCGTTCTGGAGCAGAAACATCTGATAACATATTTCAACGAGCAGCTAATAGAGCAATAGAATTTGTCGGTAATAAATTTTTTCCCTGGTATGGTCCATTAAAAAACCTTCCTGGAAAGAAAAGATATTTAATGTTACGCTATCGTACATTAGGGCGATTAGGAGAAGTAGAAAAATTTGCTAAAAATATTTTTAAAACTTTTGGTCGAGCTACAGAAACCGATAAACAGGCTGCTTTTAAATATTTAACATCCAGAGATAAGAAAGAAATCATCGAAGGATTTAATGCTATTAAAAGTTCAGATGTTAAACGGCAAGCTAAAAACCTTAAAAAAGATTTTTCAAGAGTTGGTAGAGAATTAGTAGATAAGGGAATACTTGATCCTCAAGCATTTAAAGCAAATGAATATTCCTATTTGCCTCGTATTTATTTACGGCATTTGGATACAACAAAACCTTTTGACTATGCAAAAGCTAGAAAATTATTAACTGATAAAGAAAGAAAAATATTAGGAGAAATAACTGATCCTGCATTTTTAGGCTATAGTGGAATTAATAGAGAGTTAAGAGATTTAACAACTCTGGAATTGTTTTCAGCCATAGCTAAAGATTCCGATTGGGCTTTTCAACCTTCCTTGATGAGTTTTGGTCGTTATAAAAATGTAACACCTTTTTATCTTAAACAAGAAGCGGACTGGATTAAAAAGTATCATAAAGGCGATGCAGAATTAATTAAAGAAGCTGATGACATGATAAAAGCGGCTGATGAACATATTGATATAAATAATCTCCAAGGAAAAAAAATTGGGGACTATAAAAAACTTCCCGATACTCTGAAATATGGAAATTTGCGTGGTATGTTTGTTCGCAAAGAAATATACGATGATTTGGTTGGAACTTATAATATGTTAGAAGATGAAAGTTTCGCAGCCAAATTACTTGGACCAGAAGGATGGGCTACTAAAGGAACAAAGATTTGGAAAATGAGTAAGGTGGCCTTAAACCCTCCTACTCAAATTCGTAACTTTATTTCCAATATGGTCCTTCTCAATTTATCTGGAGTTCCAATGACAAGGGTATTTCCAAGAGTAATTGAAGCATGGACTGATATAGTGAAAGGCGGACCCTATTCACAAATTGCTCGAAAATGGGGAGTAAATAACACAACTTTTGCTCGACATGAAATGATAGAGATTAATCGAGCATTGTTAAAAGCAAGGGCTGCTAAAGGAAACTGGTTTGATAAAGCAAAATCTATTGGTTCTATCATTCCTGAAGGAGCTACTTGGTCCTATCAATTTATGGAAGTTCTAGGCAAGACAGCCAAACTTATTGATGAAATGAAACAAGGGGTGAATGAAGCTAATGCAGCGATGTCCGCTCAAAAAACCTTATTTGATTATTCATTAGTTCCAAAAAGTGTAAGATATTTAAGAAATGCACCCATAGGTGTTCCTTTCATGACTTTTTATTACAAAGTATTGCCAAACTTATTGGAAACAATGATTAAGCGACCATCTAAAATGTTGCCGTATATTATGATTCCTACTGCGATGCACACTTATATCGCTAAAAATTATGATGTGGATTATTCGGATGTAGAAAAATTAAAAGAATCATTGCCTGAATGGTTACGCAGAAGAAACAATGCGTTGATTATGCCAGTTAAAGATAAACATGGAAGATGGCAACCGATGGATTATAGTTTTTTTCTTCCTTGGGGAATGTATCAGCAATTAGTAACAGATACAACTGATGCTCAACTTCGAGATGCTTTATCAACGAGTGGAGTATTAGGAGGACCTGTTCCACAGATGATAACTGCAATACAATCTAATATTGATCCTTTTACACAAAAAGAAATTGTCAAATCAGAGGACCCCCCTGAAAGGCAAGTAGCAGATATGTTTAATTATTTATGGAGAATGTCCGCACCGACTTGGGTTACAGATATAGGGTTTGCTGGAAAACTTTTACAAAAGATAAGAGGAGAAGTAGATATATATGGCGATCCCAGATTAAGCGAAACACAAACAGCGTTGCGATTAGTAGGTGTTAACTTATATCCAGTTGATCCTAAAAAAAGTAGAGCTACGAATTTAAGAATGATGAAAAGGGAAATTGACGAAACAAAAACAAGAGCTAAACAAATTATCAAGGATCGTAATTTAACAGAAGAAGAAAGAGAAAAATTAAAAAAACAATATAAAGATAGAATAGATGCAAGAATAAAACAATTTTATGAATATAAAAAAGGAAGTGAGGTTCCTTCACAATTACTAGAAGAACAACCTGATTTATTAATGGAATTTTTTAAAGGAAAAAAAAATATAAAACAAAATAATATTATTAAAGAAAAAAGTGTATTTGAAGAAATTATGGGAGTACAATAATAATGAGTAAAATATCAACCTGGAGTACAACGGCAGCGAGTAACAACTCGACAGCCCCTGATGGCTGGCCAGAGGGAATGCCTCCTAGCGGAGTAAACAACTCTGCAAGGGAGATGATGGCTCAAATCCGTGATGTCTGGAATGACAAGGATTGGTTCATCATAGGCGATCAGGACGGATCAACGACATTCACTTATTCAAGCGGCACGGCTGTAACCGTATCCGCAACAGATGTAACAACAGTTTATCACGCCAATAGAAGGGTAAAGGTCGTAGGAAGCAATACGGGTACTCTCTATGGGTATATCGCTTCTTCCTCTTTTTCAACAAACACAACCATTAACTTTACTTTTGATTCTGGCAGCATTTCAGCTAGTGATGCAGCCGTAGATGTCTATGTCGGATCAAGCTATGACAATGTAGCGACTTCCAACATATCACCGACAACTGTTAGTGCGAAAACAACAATCACTTCCATAGATGCAACCAATGACTATATGCTGATATGGGATGCAACCGATTCAGCTTTAAAGAAAGCTACAGTAGCCAATACCGTTACTCACCAGGATTTAGATTTTGAAGGTGATAGTGGATCATCCTCTGTGGATTTGGATTCACAAACTTTTGATATTGCGGGTGGAAGCGGAATTACAACAACAGCTTCAGGACAAACATTAACTGTTGCTGGTGATGATGCCTCAACTTCGGCTAAAGGTGTTGCTTCATTCAGTAGTGATAACTTTGCTGCGAGTTCAGGAGACATTACCATAAAAGACGGAGGGGTAGCCAACGCAGAATTAGCGGACATGGCAGCCAATACTGTTAAAGTAAGAAATGCAAATTCAAGTGGTGTTCCTTCTGATCTGGCTTTAGCGACAACCGAAATAATGATCGGAGATGGAACGGGTTTCACAGCCGCATCCCTCTCTGGCGATGTAACCATGACAAACGCAGGTGTTGTCAGCATTGGATCAGATAAGGTTACTTATGAGAAGATGCAAGACACTTCAACGGACAACCGACTTCTTGGAGCTGCAACCGCAGGAACGATAGGAGAGGTTCAAGTTGCAACGGCTATGGTTGCGGACAATGCTGTAACTTTAGCAAAATTAGAAGATGGAACACAAGGGGATATTTTATACTATGGGGCAAGTGGAGCACCCACCCGACTGGGAGCAGGAACTTCAGGCGATGTACTGACAACTGGTGGTTCAGGAGCTAACCCTGCATGGGCTACTCCGACAACTGGCGATATAACTGGCGTAGGCGTTACTTCACCGATTACAGGTGGTGGAACGAGTGGCTCTGTTACAATAGCCATTCAGGATTCTTCCACAAGTCAAAAAGGAGCGGCAAGTTTCAGTTCAGATAATTTCGCAGCTTCATCAGGTGATATAACGATTAAAGATGGCGGGGTGGCGAATGCCGAACTCGCTGATATGGCGGCTAATACCGTTAAGGTAAGAAACGCCAATTCCAGTGGAGTACCATCCGATCTTGCACTTGCTACTACAGAAATTTTAATTGGAGATGGCACAGGATTTACTGCTGCATCACTATCAGGCGATGTAACAATGGACAATGCAGGTGCGGTAACTTTGGCAAACACAGCCGTTTCAGCAGGATCATACACCAATTCCAGCATCACAGTGGATGCAAAAGGACGATTAACGGCAGCTTCATCTGGAACATCAAGTGGAGCAACACAAGGATTTGCAATTGCAATGGCAGTTGCTCTTTAACCAATAAAAAAAAAGGAGAATAAAAAGTGGCTCAAGATTTTGAAAAAGCATATAAATCGCAAGTTACAACTTCTGCACATACATTGATTACATCCAATTCTGATGATGCGATCATTGGTATTCGCCTGACGAATATCACTTCATCCGCCATCACCGTTGATTGTTGGATTGATGTAGCAGGAGCAGGAACTACAGCGTCAATTGTTTACTTGGCTGACGATTTAAGCATTGCACCAAAATCGAGTGTGGAGCTTATTCAAGGCGGAGCAAAAGTTGTCATTCAAAGCACAGATTTATTACGGGTACAAGCATCGGCAGCAACTTCATGTGCAGCTTATGTAAGTTACATAGACGCAATTAGTTAAGGAGAAATAATATGGCTGAAACAAAAGATCAAAACGGAACTTTATACATTGGTCAGGAATCCGCCAAAGATGGGTTCTTTACTCATCAGGCAACCATAGACGGAGATCATTATATTGAATCGGCTGTCTTGGCAGGACCAGTTTCCTATACGGGAACAGTAACAATAACAGGTAATGTGGTAATAGTATAATGAGTTTATTAAATGTAGATAAAGTAGATCCTAGTACGGGCACGGCTTTAGAGATAGGTTCTTCTGGAGATACAATAACTATTCCTTCAGGGGCGACAATTACCAATTCTGGTACTGCTACTGGATTTGGAGCTGCTTTAACTGGCTCAACTAATAATACAGTTACAACTGTTACAGCAGCTAATGCTATTCAAGGCGAAGCCAACTTAACTTTTGATGGAACAGATTTAACTTTAGGAACTGGTAACATAATTTTTGGAACAGCAGCTAAAGGAGTTTATTTAGGAGTTACTTCCGCAACTGCTGCTAATCTTTTAGATGATTATGAAGAAGGAACGTGGACACCTACACTTCCATCAGGGGGAACAGTTACAAGTGTTCCTGGTTCTAATTATACCAAAATAGGAAATGTATGTTATGTTTGGGCAGCTTTTCAATTCAATAGTATTCCAAGTGATTCCACTCTTTTTAAAGTAGGGGGATTGCCTTTTACTAGTGCTTCTTCAGCATCTTATGGAAATGGAGGTATTGGGTATGCTAATGGTGGATCTTGTGATTGGAGCGATGCAGGATGGAACGCAGCAGAAAATGATACTTATGTTTATTGGCATAGAATTAATAATTCAACATCAACAATTGTTAATAGTAATGTAACAGGCATGACGCAAATTAATGTAGGGGGATTTTATTTTACAGCATAGGAGAATAATATGGCATTAACAAAAGAAACAAAAATAATAAAAACAATAATAGTAGGAGATTATAAAGCTGTGGAATTGGCAGAAGATCTTATTGTAAAAGAAGATGGAGTAGAAATATCTCGCACAAGACATAGACGAGTTTTACATCCCCATATGGATATTTCGAGTGAAAGTGAAGAAACAAAAACAATAGCAAATGCAGCTTGGACAGATGAAATTAAAAACAATTGGGAAACTTTTAGAGATAAACCTGTAACAGATGGATACGTATAATGGCAGAATTAAGAGTAAAATCAACAGGCACTTTAAAGCTATTTGAGAGTGATAACACAAGCAATGTTACCATCGCCTCACCTGCAAGTCTGGGTGCTGACAGGACAATCACACTCCCTGACGCAAATGTAACTTTAGCAAGTGGCACAATGAATGACGCTACAAATCTTTCAGGAAACATACCAGTATCTAATCTGAACTCTGGAACTTCAGCTTCTAGCTCGACTTTCTGGCGTGGTGATGGAACTTGGGTTGCACCGACTGGTGGGGATTGGATTAAACTTCACGGCTCAACTCTTTCTGGAACTGCTAGCGAGGTAGATATAGATACAGTTTTTTCATCATCTTATAAAGTTTATAAATTATTTATTGTAGATTATGATGTATCAACAGATGGTCTAATAAGAGTACCTTTCTTGGTAAGTGGGACAGTACAAACTGCTGCAGATTATTATATAAAATATGATGATATGCACGGCAATTTTACCACAGCAACTATTGATGACGGAGTTTTCACCGATACTGCAGGTTTTGAAATCAATCAAGGATGGTACACTAATGAAGATAGCGATATTAAAAGTGGTATGGAAGTCACCTTTTATAATCCTAATGATAATACTTGTCATAATTCCATTCAATTTAATAGTATCTTAATTCAAAGTGGTCATTGGGGTTGGACAAGAGGTGTTGGATTTTACAATGCTAATATTGCAGCAACGGGATTAAGAGTAGTACCAAGTGCGGGGACACTTTCAATAGGTTGTGCTTTTTATTTATATGGATTGAAGGTTTAATATGACAAGACAAAAATTAATTTATAATAACGAATTTCCTAATGGTAAACTAATAGATTTTACACCAGAGGAAGAAACTGCTCGTGATGCCAAAGAACAGGCATTCAAAGACGGAGAACTTGATCGAAGATTAAAATTTCTTCGTAAAGAAAGAAATGGTTTATTAAAAGAAACAGATTATTATGCTTTAGCGGATGTAACATTATCAGATGAAATGAAAAAATATAGACAAGATTTAAGAGATTTACCAACTGGTTTAGATACAGTTGATAAGGTTAAAAATGCAACATTTCCAATTAAGCCATAGGAGGATAGATGGCATCAATATTAAAAGTAGATAAACTCGATCCCCAAAGCGGAACGGCTCTGGAGATTGGCACATCAGGAGATACGATAACAGTACCAAGTGGAGCAACGCTGGACATTAGTTCTGCCACGCTTACACCTCCTGCGACAATGCCAGCATCAAGTGGAATTAATCTAACAGCCTTGAACGCAACTAATCTGGGATCAGGAACGGTGGCAGTGGCGAGAGGAGGAACTGGAACAACATCTTATACTGCTGGAATTACAGCAGCTTCTCAATGGAGATTGACAACTACTTTTACAGGGGATGCGTCTCCTATTGCTTCAAATCTTGAAGAAGTTGATACTTTTAATAGCGGTATAATAGGGTCTTCAATGACGCAAAGTAGTGGTGTATTCACATTTCCTTCAACAGGAATATGGTGGATTTCAGCACATTTTTATTGGTTATTAAATGGGGCTAATAGAGCAGCACAAGGTTTTATACAAACAACTGGGGATGGCGGAAGTAGCTGGGATGGCGACCCTGCGGTATATGCTGATGCTAATATACCAGATTTTAGTGCTGATTCAGTAGCAATGGGACATGCAGATTATATTTTTGATGTTGCAGCTACAGACCAAGAACAAGTAAGATTTAAGGTATCACAAGTTAACGATAGTACATCTACAGTAGGAAGTTCATCATACAACCAAACTTACTTTACATTTATAAGATTGGGAGACACATAAAATGGATATGACAACAGGAAAACCAGACCATATAGAAGATTATCTAGTGACAGTCAGAACAGGTCAATGGTTTGGCTGGTCAGACAGCAAGAATAAAATCTATGCAAACCTTATTGTTCACGATGGCGGAAGTAAGCCAACGGAGCAGGAATGCACTGATGGACTGTCGCAAATGCAAACAGAATATGACGCTTTGGATTACGCAAGAAAAAGAAAATCTGAATACCCTTCAATAGAAGAACTGGTTGTCGCTTTATATGACACGGATGACAAGGCTGCGATTGAAACTAAACGAGCAGAAGTGAAAGCGAAGTATCCTAAATAATGTTTAAACTGGACAACAAGGAATATGACGAAAGTAAGATTTCCGATAAGGGTAAGACCGCACTCTCACGCTTGCAGCAGATTCAAGCCAGCCAGAACAAGATCACATTGGAGTTTGAACACAACAAAATTTTGATAGACCACTACATGACTATCTTGAAGGGGGAAGTTAAATCCAATGCGAAAGATAATGTTTAGTTTAGCAATTCTCTCGGCTCTGAACATGTATGGATGCTCTCTGGGAATGACACCTGACAAGACTTCGGTGAAAGTTTCCAACACCATGAGTTCCATTGACAAGGCTAATGATGAGAAGGATCAAACGAAAAACTCCTTGACACTTTCTGTTGTGCAAGACTTCAAATGGGACAAGGAATGAAAAATTTTATTTTAAATTTTCTTGAAGTCTATGGTAGTAAAATTAGTAATTGGGCTTGGCATAAGCGTTGGAATAAAAGGAACAGAAAATGAACGGACTTAAAATATCCTTCGCTGTCGTGGCGTTTGTGCTTGTTCAAGGCATAGGCGTTATCTGGTACATTTCAAAACTCGATTCAAAAGTGGATCAGATGTACAAGAATTTTGAGGAAGAAAACAGGAAAGATGTCATTGAAAACCAAGTCAAGATGAAACTTGATCTGGAAAATCTTATAATAGATGTCAAAGAATTAACCAAAGATTTGAAGAAGATGCAATCCAAAGATAAAGAAATAGTTAAGACGAACCGTGAGATACAGAAGGAGCACCGCAAGCTGTTTGATTTAATAGAATCAGGTACCTCTAACTCTACTTATTCTTATGGGGATTAAATTCAAATGTTTGATTGGTTTGACAAGATAAGCATAGCGATAGGAATTATCACAGTAATAATATTTGTATTAGTGGTGGTGTAAATGGAAGTAATAATAACAATATATGCCATCTGGATCATAGGCGGTATCATCGTTAATGCGGCAGGACTGTAATGGCTGATAGGATGGATGTAAGTGATAAAACTGCTATTTCTATGCCTATGCGTAACCTTATATCAATACTCGCAGCAGTCGCAGTTGGAGTATACGCCTTTTTCGGAATACAAGAAAGGCTTAATAATGTTGAGACGAGAAGTACACTTATGGAGGCCGACCTCACCAAGAATACAGAATTTAGAATAAAATGGCCAAGAGGAGAATTGGGATCGCTCCCAGCAGACGCACAGCAGGACCTTTTAATTGAGTTTATGGCTCAACAGCTTGAGGGTATGCAAAAGGACATGGAAAGTATGATGTCAAATACCGTAAATATCAAGAGAGCACAACAGGATATAGAACGCTTACTCAACGATGTGGAGAAACTCAAAGATAAATTGAGGGAGTCCAATGGAGGTAATTAGCGTTTTTCTCATGTTCGTTTTCGGGAACATGAATGACCAAAAAACCCAAATGACACAATATATTCCTATGGAATCATTGTCCTCTTGTATGAAAGAAGTGAGATTACTAAAGAAAAAGAAAACAGAATTTGTTAAAGATGCCTTTTGTAGCCCTGGTATTGTAGAAATTAAAGATGGTGAAGTAATTGCATTATATAATGAAGTGCCAGAAGGAGCTACAATGGTTAAAAAAGATATTAGCAAAGAAGCGTTTGAAAGATGGACCCTTCTTGCTAAAGAAAAATGGAACAAAAAATAATTAATAAAGGAAACTAATGCCAATAGGTAAAATAAAATGGTTTAATCCAACCAAAGGATATGGATTCATAGAAAATCAAGAGAGTGGCAAGGATGTTTTCCTTCATGTGTCCGCTCTGGAAGCAGCTAACATTAGCACATTGGATGTCGGACAGGAAATTTCCTTCGACATCGGATCACACAACGAAAAGGAAAATGCTATTAACATTAAAAAGGTAGATGATTAAAATATGGTTTCTGATAGCACTCATGTCCTATCCCAACACCCCAGCTATTCACTACAAGGGTTTTGGAGGGTTTACTACCCAAGAGGAATGTGAAGAAAAAAAAATAATTACAGAAAATCATATTGCTGATCTCGAAATAAAATTGGGGAGAACCGTTTATATAGACACTTACTGCATTGAATTTCATGCGTTTCAAAGTCAACTCGATAAGAAAAAGGAACTCGATAAGAAAAATAATATAGGGGTATAAGATGGGTGAAGAAAAAATAACGGAAAATGAGAAGGACATCATAAGAATTTCTGGTGAACTCAAACTCATTAATCAGAAATTGGACAACCATGTTCATCACATAAGTGGAAAAATTGATACGATATTCAAGATTGTTTGGACGATTTCCTTTATGATTCTTGCATTGCTGTTACGGGCTGTTTACAGCGTAATGGCAGGATAGAGCCAAAAAAAAACCCTCATATTTAAGCGTACAAGAGGTTTAAGCATGTGGGCTGTATGATTGGACCCCTGAAAATGGTTGACATAAAACGATTTCATTTAGTAAAGACATGAGAGTGAAAAACATTCTGATAATTTCAGATATTCACTTGCCCTTTCAGCATCCTCAAGCCTTTGAGTTTTTGGAGAAGGTCAAGAAGGATGTCAAGCCCGACCATGTAATATCAATAGGTGATATTTTGGATTTTGGAAGCGTTCAAGTTTCCAGACCATCTGATCCCAATATAGATTCACCAGTATTTGAACTGGAAAAAGCAAAAAAAGAAATTAAGACTTTAGAGAAGTTATTTCCCAAGATGCAGATATGCTGGGGGAACCATGACCTGCGATTATTACGCAAGGCAGAGTTGGTGGGCATCCCTCGCTCCATGATTAGGAATATTAATTCCATTCTCGAAGTCAAGGCGAAGTGGACCTGGCATGATAAGATCATCCTGACGATGCCAAACGGCCAGTCAGTATATTTCACCCATAACTTTAAGCAAAATGCCTTATCAAGTTCAAAGGAACTAGGGTGCAGTTTTGTGCAGGGCCATTATCATACACTTGGATTAAGCATCCAGTTCTGGAGCAGTCCGACAGCATTAAACTTTGCAATGAATGTGGGCTGTCTGATTAATCCGAAGGCTGATGCCTTTCGCTACCAAAAGAATTTTCTCAAGCGTCCCATTTTGGGATGTGCTGCCATCATTGATTCATCACCACGGTTATACAGCATGCTGCTGAATGACAAGGGACGATGGGTTGGCAGGATATGAAAAAAAAAACCAAAGACCCTTTAGTTCAAAAGGTCATAGACCGAATTGCCAGGAGAGCCGATAAAGGCATTAAGAAATATGGCAATACGATGGTAACATCTAAAAAGGGATATGTCGAATGGATAAACGAAGTCCAGGAAGAACTGGGAGATGCCATAGTGTATCTTGAAAAGGTAAAGAGTTTGGTTGGTGCAAAGGTCGAACAGCATATATACATAGATCAGGACCTTGGCGGTGGTGGCGGGTACGATTTTGATAAATGGGAAGGAACAGACCCCGAATGAGTTACGATAAAATTAAAGATAGCATAAAAACGCATGAAGGCTATCGGGATAAGGTCTACCGTGACCATCTCGGCAACCGAACAGTTGGCTATGGTCATCTATGCCTGGAGAACGAAAAGTGGAGCGACAGTAAAGTGTATCCACGCAAGGTTCTTGACCAGACATTCGACTATGATTTTAATATTGCCCTGAATGATGCACGCAAGCTCATCGTTGAGGACAGTATTCATCCAGACGCTTTTGCCTGCCTGATTAACCTTTGTTTTAATATAGGCGGTCCAAGAGCCAGCCGTTTTAAAAAAGCCTTATCGGCTTTAGAAAAACAAGATTACAAAGTAGCGGCAATCGAATTTCTTGATTCGAAATGGGCTAAACAAGTACCCAATAGAGCACATGAATTAGCAGAAATAATGAGGAATATTTAATGGTATTAGGAAAATTATTTGGTGGAGGAGCAATTAAAGCTGTATCAAAAGTAATTGACGAAATTCATACAAGTGATGAGGAGCGTCTTGCTGCAAGAAATACAATAGCTAAAATTGAAGCCGAACTTAAAAAAAGACAAATGGATATTAACCTTGCTGACGCACAAAGCAAAGCAGGGGGAGTATCAGGAATGATACAACGCATCTGGAGGCCTCTCATTGGTTTCAGTTGTGCATTAGCTATCTTTTGGGAATATGTATTAAAACAATTTTTAATGTTTCTGATTGCTACATTTAATTGGGAAACTAAACCATTACCTGAACTGGACATGGGAACTTTAATGCCTTTGGTCATGGCGTTACTGGGTATGGGTGCTTTGCGTTCATACGAAAAAGTGAAGAAGGTAAATATTGACCAACCAAAACAGTAGGAGGTTATATGAACTTACTTAAAGATTTATGGGCACACTTAAAAGAGTGGTCTGATTGGTCCATGAAAGATTGGATCAAGGCAGGAATTGTTACTCTGGTTGTTTTATTTATTATTTATAAAATGACAGGTGGAGGAGCTGCTTAATGCCAAAAGTAGGGAAAAAACATTACAGCTATACTGCTGCGGGGATGAAAAAAGCCAAAGCAGAAGCAAAAAGAACTGGAAAGAAAATAAAAAAGAAAAAAAAATGAAAACCATTCCCACCGTTGGAAAGATGATCCATGTGGTGTGGGAGGACATATTTGAAATGGGTGCTGGATGGCACTCAAAAGCAGATGTAGACAAGCACAAGCCGATTGCGTGTGAATCAATAGGCTGGGTGCATAAAACTACAGATAAGTATTTAACACTCATTGGGGATAAGAGCATTGATGGAAAAGAAAAAGAATATGGAAGGATTCAATCAATACCCAGTGCAACAATTACAAAGATTAAAATATTGAAATAGGGGAAGTGGAGTAACATCTGCTTCCCCTTTTTTTTATGCCTAAATGATGTCTATGGCATCTTAAGGTCAATTTTTGACCTTATCATTTCAGATTTATTGGTATGCCATGAAGGGTGCCGATAATGAACTTGCTTTGAAAGGAGTTACAATGAATAAAGCAATTTCTATATTTAACCAACTGCGACCTCGATCCATCGGTTTCGATGCAGCCTTCAATCATTTCGAGAAAATGTTTGAGGATGACTGGTCCATGTCCACCTACCCCCATTACAATATTTGCAAGACGGGGGACTACACCTACAATATTGAGATGGCCCTTGCTGGCTACAACAAGAAAAATATTGAGGTGAAGTTTTCTAATGGACAGCTTACCATTAAATCCGTGAAGGAGGAAAAGAAAGACAGTGATGATTTAATTCATCAGGGAATATCTAAAAAATATTTCTCCAAATCTTTTACGATTGCGGATGACATTGAAGTCAGGGATGCCGAGTTGAAAGACGGGCTTCTCAAGATTTCTTTGGAGCATATTGTTCCTGACAGTAAAAAAGCCAGAACAATAGAGATTAAATAAACATCAAACGAGGGGCCATCTAGGTCCCTCGTTCTCACCGATCCAACTTTGGATAATTCTATTTTGTATCTGCATATCCTGTAGCTTCAGGATGTGGTTCAGCAGCTTTTCTTCTTAACTCTTTGTATTCTTCTTCCTTCACTTGTTCCCTGAATTGATCCACTTTTATTCTATCCTCTGGAGAGGTAATGGATTCCGTGAAGATAGGGGATTCTGGAGCTTGGAATTGTTTTACATCTTCCTGGTTTCTTTGCATGTGTCCATCAGATAGTTTGGTGCAAAAATCTTTTGACGGCAGAAGATCACCACTTCGACCATCTTGAAAAACGATCAACCAAACAATAACGGAATTTCCACTTGTTGTTACAACGGTTCTTTTTTCAAAATGACCGACCGATTTTCTGTATGCCATTGAGAGATACTCTATCATCTTATATTTGAACATCATTTTCTCCTCTCCGTCAAAGAATTTTATTCCCCACGCAGGTTTCTCTTGCACTTTAGTCTTGGGGTTTTCCCCACCTTCCGCTAGTTCTTCAATCTGTAATATAGGTTTTGTCATTTATATATCTTCTCTCCAATCCCCCATAACAGGAATATAATGATTACCAATAAAACAATCTCGGCAACATGAAACCAAATCATATTGCCCCTCTCTTAATCATGGATTGAAACATACTGTTATACGATTCAGCAGTATCTCTTTGATTACGAAGTGTTTTATAGTCAAGCGTAACCTTGATTAATTTTTTAACATATTCTTGGTAGTCATCACTCGCATAGGCTTGTGTTTCTTTTTCCGTATTGGATTTGTGGTTTCCAAATCTCTCTACTTTCATTTTATTAATCAAATGTTTTTCTTCCTTTACCATCTGGAGCATGGCAACTTCCAGTTCCGCCTCCTTCTGATCGGTGGAAGTTAAAAATTCTAAATTCTTTTCAACTTGTTCTTCAGTTATTTTCATTGATGATCCCCTCCTTGCGTAAGGTGTAAGCCATATCCTTTAGTTTGGAAATATATTTTTTATCTTCCGCATAGACCGATAAAGTTTCAATAAGTTTTTCAATATTAATTTCATCCACAAAGTATTGGTGTAATCGTTCCTCCCGAAAATCTTCATAATGATAACTTTCATTTAATAAATCGGTGTAAGCTATAACACTATCGCACCCTCTTGTGAAGCGTCTGACCTTAACGCTTGAATTTGCAAGGGAAATAATATGATCTTCCCCCTGCATCGCCTTGATGCCGAAGAAGTTTTTACCTTCTCTGGCAAATCTTGAATTACCTTCCGAACCCGATTCATGCAGGGCTTGAACCAATACCAATTCTATGGGTATGCGTTCAAATTCTGGTAGGATGCTATTATAGGCAATCATGCAATCCTTAATTCCTTGTATAAACTCTTTGCGATTATCATATTCAAAGTCCCAATTAAAAACACCCGAACACATCAGGGATAGGGTTGCACAGAGAATGGTAATAATATTCATACATTTCTTTTTCGGCAAATATTACACAAGCGATTATAATTACCCTCGCTGTAAAATTTGGTTTTACACTCCTCATAGTTCATGCACTTGCGATAAGTGAGAACTCGATCCTTGCTCGTAGGCTTAGCTTTAGGTGTCCCTTTTATCATACTTTTTCAACTTTTCTTCCAGTTCCTTAATTGTTTCATCTTGTTCTGAAATTTTAAGAATAAACTCTTGAAAGGTTCTCATTGGACCAAAAAAAAAACTTTCTTGGATCGAGGTTCTTTCAGGAATTAATATTAAAACATCATTACCTTTTATCCAGCCCGTAAAAACTTTCGGAGGATTCTTTCTATACTTTACTTCAATTTCCATCTTAAAATCTGGTACGATTTTTGCAACAACATCACAGGCAGGCAACCCTTGAAATGCCCCACTTCCAGGAACACGAAACGCTTGAATACCTTGATGCTTTAACCAATTCACAACATCATGTTCTTTTCTTCTTCCAGTATTTTTAGGACGGTTAGTCACTAATTCATATAAAGGGTAACAAGAATCTTTTGCTGATTCTCACCATCAAACTCTTTATACCATTCTTCCTTTTTCAAATCATTTGCAAGTTTTCTCATTCTTAAAACTTTAGGATCAACTTCTTGCGGTGTTTCTTTTTTTACATTGGCCCCATAGTTGAAATCCGTATCATCTTGTGGTGGTGCAACAGGAGTTGGACCATCGCCTGAACTTGTAATATTGCTAATGACATTTCCAAAGTCAGTTTTTTCCCAATCAAACTCAACGGATTGTCCAACCTGAATATCACCAACACCTAACTCATTAGTGTTGTCGTATGCTTTCAAGGGGAACTTAAATTTAGGGTTATCTACATCAATAATTAATCCCTGATACCCTTTTCCAGTTTCGTATTTTTCTTTTACTTTACCTGTTAACATATTTTTTACTCCTTTTATTTTTGGTAAACAATCTTTCAATCTTCGCATGGTTATCCCATCCTTTCCTAAACAATTTAAACTGGGCAAACCCCAACTTTAAATCTTTTTTAGAAAACTCTTTAATCTCCAGTTTGCTGTTATCTTTTGGCAACCTGACTATAATAGCTTTATCAATATCAATGTTATCTGTTTCTTTGATGAGTTGACCATACGCACCCAACTGAATTACTGTATCTTCATAGATAGCTTTCCCCGTCTTAAAATCTATTAAAATATATTTTTTATTTTTTTTAACCAAGAGGTCTGGACAACCACCATACAGATATTTTTTGGATACCATTTGTTTTTCGGTCCACACTAATTCAAATTTATTCGACAAACTTATCCCACCATTCCTTGAACTTGTTAAACGCCTTGATGACTTTTTCATCAGTTGGTTCTTCATAGCTCCATTTCTTAATATAGGATTCAGCAAGGTAATGAACACTTGTGCCCTGGCTACCCGCAGTATCTCTGGTTTTTTTCCAATCTCTACCAGCTACTCCTTCTTTCCAAGCCCAATTAATTAAAGCCTCCTTATTAGTAAACTTACCTATAACGGTTGTCGTACCAGGTAGCAATCTTCCATCTAATTCATATTTTCCTGTTGGCATTATTTATTTATCTTTTCTATTGTTTTAATTTCATCCAAGTGGTCCTGAAACCTATAGTCAGAATCTTCATTCACTACTATAGATTCAGTTTCCCAAGTTAATTTTTTAAACTTACCAAATCTTTTACTCACAGCTTTAAGTCGCTTTGACATTTCTTCATACTGTTTTTCTAATTCTTTTAATTTATTTTTACTCATAGTTTATCCAAATGGTTTATCATCAACTGGTGTAAAATTCCATACTACCCAAGGTCTATATTTTTTTACCTTATCGGTGGTGCAGAATTTAATTCTATAACAATCATAGCAATACCAGTTTTTTTTTACTTTTGTATCAGGGTCCGCATGACCATTACATTTACAACATCTTTTCATTTCATTACCTCTAACTCATTAATCGGCACAATTTTTAAAACATTATTCTTAACAGTCATTGTAGAGTAGCGGGGGGATGACAAGATTTTTTCAGAATTTGCTTTATATGTGTAAGGAAATGGTTTAATACCATCCCCGTCTTTATAAGAAATTTCTACCTTAACATCCCCCCCTCGCAATTTCTCCACGCTTAAACCAACAGACCTATTATACCAAATAGGTTTTTTAATAATAATGGTTTCCATACAATAATTTTATACATTATTCTCTTGATATATCAAACAAATAATATAGAAAGATTATATGAAACTAGAAGAATGGCGTAAAACCAAGGGAATTAGGTATAGTGAACTGGCAAAATTGCTTGAATTAACCATTAAAAATCCGATAGCGAAACTTCGAGGATATTGTGTAGGAACAAATATTCCCCGAGAAAAAGAAATGATGCAGAAAATTTTTAAACTGACGAAAAGAAAAGTATCTGCTAATGACTTCTACGATTTAAAATAATGGAATTAAGTCAAGAAGAAATAAAAGAAGTAAAAGATTTGCTGCAAAGTTTAAGAAAAATTGATCCTGTTCCAAAGAAAATAACAAGGACCTATCAAAGAATCCCCACCGAAAAAGCCCTTCAATCTTTTAGGGTGTTGGCTGCTTTTATATGCCAAAAGCACAACATCACTTGGTGGGATTTAATAAGCAAAAACAGGAAACAGGAGTTTGTGCGAGCAAGGGTGGACTTTTCCCATGTTGCTTTTAATAAAATCATAAAAAATAAAGAAATGATAGGTCGTTTTTTGGGGAGAAATGGCGTATCTCCTCATTCTTCCATATCCCATTTGCTTTATAAAACCCCATCTTATATAACAGATCAAATAGAAGGTTTGTTTGAAAAAAAAGATGATGCATGAATGATAAAATCTTTTCAATGCCTGTTAGGGTTAATGACTTTATTGCCAATACTGTCAATTTAAAGAATGAAGAATTGGGAATTTACTGGAGGTTGCTTTGCTTTGCATGGGAATCAAAAGCTCTTTTATGCAATGACAAGGAAGAAATTTACGAGATCAGCAAAGCCCATGATGAAAGAACAAAAAAAGTAGTAGATAAAATATTAAAAAAATTTTTTATATTGGATAAAGATAACTGCTACTACCAAAAAGCACAGCGAGAGGAGTGGAAAAGGGTTAATGAACTCCATGAAATAAGGAGCGAAGCTGGGAAAAGAGGCGGTCAAGCAAACGCCAAGCAAAACGAGAGCAAAAACGAAGCACTTATACCTATACCTATACCTATACTTAAACCTAATAATTATACTAATAAAAAAATAAAGTATTCTGTTTCTTTTGATAAATTCTGGGAAGGGATAGACAGTATCAAGAATCGTAGTACAAAAAGCGATAGCTTTAAACAATGGAGTAAGCTGTCAGAAGAAGATAAGAAGGGTTTAAAAGAAAAGTGGAATCATTACAAAAAAGAAAAGGGGGATTACTATAAGGCTTGTGAGCGTTTCCTAGCAAAAAGAATTTTTGATGAAATCAGCTTGGAGGAAAAGGTGGTCCAGTTTGATCCCCTCTTTGATGTTAAGAAATATGTATCTTTCGTTAAGAAGGGTATTCGTATTCCCAATATTTCTGATGACCAAGTGGCTATAATGCTTTCCGAAGGACTAATCAGCCAAGAGGAATACGATAGATGGTAAAAAAAAAGGAGTTATCTTGAAAAAAAAAGACAAGAAAAAGAAGAAAATAGGTTCTGCAAAGGACTTAATTAATGAAATTAAAAAAAATTATCCAAACAGGGAGGGAATAGTTGAAATTAACTATCATCGGAAAGATGGAAATGATTACATTTTTTCCATTAAACCAAAGGATTATTTTGCAGAATTTTTTGCCAAGAATCTTTTACACCCTGTCCCAGAAGTAAATGTTGGATATTACTGGGCTGGACTTAAATTAAGAGCTGCTTACTATCGGTCCTTCAAGCACCAAAAACTCATTATGACCTATGAACCAAGATTACCTTCCACCAATAATCATTTAGATAATGTCCCCATTCATGATGGCTACAAATGGTATTCAATCTTATTGGAAAAAATACCTCTCAACAGCAGAAAAATTGTTGATCTTGTTGTCATACAGGAAAAATCAACCAATGGATCGAACACAAGAAGAACAACCAAATTAATGGACCAATTAAGAGATGGTCTAGGGGCTTTATATGATTTTTTAGATATTAAGACGAAAAGAAGGGCTTATTCCTAGCTTATCAACAGATTAATGATGATGTTCTCATTTTGTTCTTTCTTTGTTCTAAATGTGATGGTATAATTACACTTATAATTAAAATCGGTGTAGTATGCCTAATGTTAAGAACCAAAAGATAATATTGGACCAGTACATAACACCGCCACAATCTCAAATTTTTATCATTGATTCCAAAACAATCGGAATGACCATTTACTTTGAAGATGATGAGGACCAAAACACTTTCATATCCAATTATCAGAGGGGACTAGAAAAGGGAAAACCACCAACTCACATTGATGAATTTCCCCTTGTTTCGACCTTATTGCATTAAAATTCTTGATTAACTTTAAAACTTACCTCAATTTCATCATTCGTTCCTAGTGTTCTATCACATTGGAATTTAATTGCGGTAAATAAATCGCCCAAATCATAACAATTATCATCAAAAACTGTTTTTTTTGTTATTTTTGGAGTTTTAAATTTAATATATTTCTTTTTTTTATAGTTATATTCTCCTTCCCTGGTATCAATAACCATAATTTTAACATTATCATAACTAATCATCTATTCACCCCCTTAAAACCTAAAGAAATTAATAACCATTGAAACCTGGTAAAAGGTTTCTTCTTATTCAATTTACATTCTTTTCTAGTTCTCTTTTCTCTTTCCCTATTCCAATAAATAGGTTTAGTCGTTCTTTTAAGATAATCGTATGTTGTTTTATCCATTATTTACCTCGCTATATCATTTTCGTATTTTTTATAGGTGAAATACCAACTTTCAAAGGCTTCCCTAATATGTTTTATCCATTGAGAAGCATTATCATAATTTGATTTATCAATATAAAAGCCGTAAGACTCTCTAAAATGCTTACACCTTAAATGATAAAAAAATATTTTAATAGCTTGGTTTTTATTGTCTGCTATACCAGTAAAATAAAATAAACGATTCATATATTAACCCCTTTATTAATTAAATAGCTTTTAATTTAACCCCTTACATTCTTGTAATGTTGTAGGTTTAAAATATAAATCTCTTTCAATTCCTAACCCAAATTGACCTTTAAATGATAATAATTCATCTAAACTTACATAGCCTAGCTCTTTTTCTTGCAAGCAACATAAACCAAATGCAGTATTATTTTCAGGATTAAGTTCTGAAAGATACCAAGTTCCGAGACCAGTAGGATTAAAAAGTTTTAAAACCGCTTTAAATTCTTTTTCTCCATTTTGCTCTTGATGGTTTTTAATTAACTTTTCTTTTATTTGTTTTGTTAATATTTTCATTATTAATACTCCTTTTGTATAATTATTTTATACTATTCTTAAACTATGAAATAATTATAGTCAAATAAAAAAAGAATTATTTTTAAAAAGAATAAAAAAGGGCCTAAAAAGGCCCTTATTCGTAGGAGTTTATGAAAAAACCCTTATTTATCCATGAGGACAAGTATTAAATTTTCTTATTTGTTTTTTTGTTAGTGCGTTATATTGCGTTTTATCATGAAATTGAGCTGTGTTTGTTGTATCAATGCAGGTCATACTCATACAGTTATTCAGTCCCAAGTTTTCATCACAAATATTATCCATAACTTGTTTAATCTCAACCCAATTTTTTAAATTGGCAACATCTAATATAAATCTAGCCATAACTCTATTAACTCCCATTAATTAAACTATTTTCAATAATTTCAAGCCCAGTAATAACACAAGCCCTATTATTATTATCTTTAATAGTTGGTTGAATACCAAGCTGCTTAAATTCCTTCAATTTATTATTGTATAATTGTAGTTTATTAACTGCTTGATCGTAGCTTAAATTATCATTTTCAAAACATACAAAGTTTTTAGATAAGTTTTGAACATTCACTTTAATAGAATACATTTTTTTAACTCCCATTAAATAAACATTAAAATATCGTATAATTGGAAAATCCATTTGCATAGACTACGCCATACAATAAACAAACTTTCTTCCAAGATTCACTATTATTTAAAACTGAACCCCGAACCTTTTTATGCGGACTATTCCAACTATTAGCTTTTAAAATATTACCATTAATAGAATCAATAAAACAATAAACGCTTCTTGCTTTCCCTCTATTGTCATTCTCTATTATTTTATAATATTTTTTACCTAGCTTCACAGTAAATGTAATATCTCTTTTTTGCCTGTAATTCTCATTGAGCCACAAAACAAGATCATTCACTCTTTTATCTATTTCATTCATAATAACTCCAATAGTTAATTAATATCTAATAAGTACAGTAATATTATATTAAGTCAATACATTTAATATAATAATTTACTACTTTATTAACAGGGTTCTAGGTTGCTAGGTTGTAAGAGTAGGTTAGTGAAGGTTGTTGGATAGGTTCTGGATACATAAAAAAGATTAAATAACTAACACAAAACAGCCTATAACTCTTTTTTTTTATCTTTTTTATTTAGAATTGTTCTAAATTTGTTAATATTTTACAGCTTTACATTAATTTATTATTGTAAAGATTATTGTAAATGATTATTTATTAAGATTAATGGGGGCAACCCCATCAAGATTTTTTATTAATATTAACTACCCACACAATAACTACCCCCACCCATATTATAGCTTTATTTGGCTCTAATTTAGGTGTAGAAGAACAAATAAAGAACTTTAGTGGTTTTGTACCCCTGAAGCATTAAACAAGTGCAGGCACTTGATATAAAGGTTTTATGAATAATTTAATGAACTTATTATTAGGATTGAAGGATAACTCTTTTGAGAGCTTGATGCGGGATAAGACGGTGAAGTTTGAACCAGATTTTGAATTGGAGGATGGAATGGAAGAAAAGTGCACGGTGTGCGGAGCGGAATCAAAGGCGGACTGCAAATGTCCTGATGAGTGTGAAAGCTGCGGGGCGTAATGGCGAGAAAATCAAACCCAGTAGCAAGGAATTTAAGGACACCTAAATTCAGGTCAAGGGTCATTCCAGATAAGAAAAAGGCAAACCCAAGAACAACAAAATACAACAATTTCAAGAATCATTTCGCCACCCATATCCTGGGACTGGATGAACCTGAAGCTCCAACGAATGGAGATAGCGGACGGGGCGTGGTCAAGGAACGGGAAGTGGCAAGTATTTGGAGAGTGTTGAACAGGAATAAAAGTGAAAATAACGATACCGTACAAACCGAGGGAACATCAAAAGATCATACATGATAACCTGAAAAGGTGGAATGTTCTGGTGGCACATCGGAGGTTTGGAAAAACCTGCCTTGTTCTCAACGAACTGATCCGAAAATGTATGACCAATACCCTCTCTAGCCCCAAATATGGTTATATAGCCCCTACATATAGGATGGCGAAACAGACCGCTTGGAGCTATTTGATGGAATATACAGGAACCATCCCCAATGTTCATTATCATGAAACAGAATTAAGGGTGGATCTTCCTGGAAAGAGAAGAATCCAATGCTTTGGAGCGGATGCCTACCAGAATCTGCGAGGAATGAGATTTGATGGCATCGTGGTTGATGAAATTGCGATGATGCCCCCTGCGATATGGGAGGTCTTGCGGCCTGCCTTATCCGATAGAAAGGGTTGGCTGATAGCGATTGGCACTCCAGCAGGGCATAATGCCTTTTTTGACCTTTTTGAGAACGCAAGAAACTCAAAGGAATGGTATTCCTCTGTATTCAAGGCGAGTGATACGAAAATTATAGACGAAGAGGAGTTAGAAGCCTCAAAAGCCCTCATGTCCCCAGAGCAATACGAACAGGAATTTGAATGTTCCTTTGATGCAGGGGTATTAGGGGGAATATATACCCGTGCAATCTCCGATATAACGGAGAAGGGACAGATAACCAAAATAGAATACGATCCCCAGTACCAAGTAAACACGCATTGGGACTTGGGTATTGGTGATGCAACCGCCATCTGGTTTTCCCAGAATGTCGGCAACCGCATTCATTTGATAGAATACTATGAAAATTCAGGCCAAAGTCTGGAGCATTATGTCAAGTATCTGGCAAGCAAGGATTTCAAGTATGAGAATCATTTTGGCCCTCATGATTTAAAAGTAAGGGAATTGGGATCAGGACAAAGCCGAGTGGAGATTGCAAACAATCTTGGACTCTATTTTACCATTGTTCCCAAGCTCTCCATTGAGGACGGAATTAATGCAGCACGCATGATTCTGCCTCGTTGCTGGTTTGACAAAGAAAAATGTAAACTGGGATTGGAAGCCCTACGGCAATATTCATGGGAGCGAAACGACAGGACAGGACACATACAAAATAAACCCAAACACACCTGGGCCTCGCATGGCTCGGATGCGTTTCGGTATCTAGCCGTTGGATTGAATCAATCAACCAACTTCGCTAGCAACATAAAATATCCAAAAATGGGAATAGTTTAATGACAGCAGGACGACCAGAAATACATACAAAGGAACTAGAGGAACAAATATGCGACAGGCTCGCTTCAGGTGAAGCTATTCGCACCATTACTGCCGAGAAAGGTATGCCTTGCTGGAAAACAGTCAGAGACTGGTTCAAGACAAAGGAAGGCTTTCAGGCACGCTACAGCCAAGCGAAGATGGAAGGCATAGAATATATTTTATCCGATAACAGGAAAAAAGCCCTTGACACCTATGAACGGTCAAAAGAGGGAAAAGGAAAAGTAGGGTTGGAAGAAACCCATGCTTTAAAATTACTGATGCACGATGCACATTGGTCGGCTAGTAAATTAGTGCCAAAAGTGTATGGTGATAAAAACCAACAGGAAATTGTGGGAGCTGATGGTCAGCCCCTTATAATTAGATGGGAGAAATAATGGGAACTTCAAACGGAAAAAAATACCATGGCAGATTAAGATTCGGAAAAGGCTCTGTACGAAGCGAATACAGGGTTGCTGGGTATGACGCTGAAATCGACAGGCTTGATGCAGCAGCACAGCCAAATGACAAAGGCAAATCTACAGCCGTTCCAAGCGAACCAAAGGTTTGGGCGACAACAAAAAATCTAACCCGTGGAAAACTATTTGATCCAGATAGAATACACGCTAAAATCTGGGGAAAATCCTAATAAATCATGGCAAAAATGCGAGATTCAGAGATACTCGCTTTGCTCGGTCAACAGCTGGATCAATCTTTAGGGTATTTATCAGGAAAGATTCCGCAGGAACGCAGAGCTGCCTTTAAATATTACCTGGGAGAACCTTATGGTAATGAAGTTGAAGGCCGATCACAGGTAGTATCACAAGATGTATTGGAGGTAATTGAGAGCATATTGCCGTCACTCCTACGCATTTTTACCGCAGGAGAACAGATCGTAAGATTTGAACCAAAAGGACCAGAGGATCAGCAGGTTGCAGACCAATGCACCGATTATGTAAACTATGTCTTTATGAAAGACAATCCAGGTTTTCTCATTCTCTATAATTTATTCAAGGATGCCCTCTTACAGAAAAATGGTTTCGTCAAACATTTCTGGCTGGAGGAAGAAAAAAAGGTTGAAGAAGAATACAAGGAACTCACGGAAGTAGAATACCAAACTTTATTAATTGATGATGAAGTGAGTATAGACGAACATGACGAGCAGGAAGTAGAAACAGAGATAGGCGTAGAATATATTCACGATGTGAAGATTACACGAACAAAGAAGATTGGTCGAGTAAAAGTTGACAGCGTTGCACCAGAGGATGTGTATGTTGCACGAAATGCGATAAACATTCAGGATGCCCAGTTCTTTGCCCACCGACTGTTCAGGACAAGAACACAACTGTTAAACATGGGCTATTCCAAGAAAGTAGTCAGCAAACTTCCCACTTATACAAACAGTTTTTACAATCAGGAACACACAACAAGGGAGCTGTACGAAACAGCCGATCCCCAAATAGAATTTCAATCCATTGACAAGTCAACGGATTACATCGAACTGATGGAATGTTACGCTCGGTTAGATTACAACGGAAACGGAAAAGCACAGCTTCGTAAAATTACGATGGCTGGCAATAGAAATTACATACTGGATAACGAACCCATAGATGACATTCCATTTTCCATGGTAACTCCAATTCCTATGCCTCATTTATTCTTTGGAATGAGTGTGGCGGATTTGGTCATGGATTTACAACTTATCAAATCAACTGTCCTACGACAAACAATGGACAACATGTACTTGCAGAACAATGCAAGGAATGTCGTCATTGACGGACAAGTGAATTTGGATGACTTAATCACATCACGACCTGGCGGCATTGTTCGAGTGAAAGGACCTGGAGCGGTAACACCTTTGGCTACTCCAAGTTTCTTGAACGAAGGTCTTTCCATGTTGGAAAAAATTGACCAACTGAAAGAGGCACGAACAGGAATCTCCCGATCCCAAATGGGAGCCGATCCAAATGTGATACAAAAATCACACACTACTGCCACAGGCGTAAATGCTTTAGTCAACGCAGCGACACAACGAATTGAATTGATAGCTCGTATCTTTGCTGAAACGGGCGTGAAGGATATGTTCCGCAGCATCATGCACTTGGTAACAAAATACCAAGATGAGGAACGAACAATCAGGCTTCGCAATCAGTTCTACAAAATGAATCCAAAAGACTGGCAGAACTATGACATGGATGTATCCATTCAAGTTGGTCTTGGAACGGGAAA
>VTLG01005263.1_pt1 | contig 29371 bp, 47 predicted proteins | sample 4694571 | NCBI WGS metagenome assembly VTLG01 (sample SAMN12604809, study PRJNA352737) | marine metagenome | biome: ENVO:00000447; feature: ENVO:00000209|ENVO:00000569|ENVO:01000036; material: ENVO:00002151; isolation source: viral sequences binned using virsorter ...
CTGCACTTACTGTAATTGCGCCAAGCTCTAATCTCGTAGAAGCTGATGAACTATTTACTACATATCTTGAAGCGTTTTGAGTGCCATCAGGGCTTATAGCAAAATTAGTTGTGATTGTTGGAGATGGGCTTCCTAAAGAACTCCATTGACTAAAGTCTTGTGAGTATGTAACTAAATTTGTTCTGCTTGGCTCAAATAAGACACAACCTACTTTACTTGTATAATTTATTCTTGGGACTTTTGCAACTACTGTTTCTATTAATTCACTTTCGTTTACTCTTGTTGCAGTTGTATTTCTATCAAAGCCAAAGTCCGCATCTATTATTTCTTTTATACTGACATTATCTACTGTAAATGTATAATCTCCTGAGGTTGTATGTCTTTCAATAGCTATTTCATCAGAATTTGCGTTAGCAGTCCATTCAAAAGTTACTAACTGATCTGAACCTGTCATTGTAAGATTACCATTAGAAGACGTTAAACCACCTGCGTTAGCCGTATCATCTCTAAACCTCATAGCCTTTCCATTTGTTCCATTTACAACTGCTGTCAATCTATATTTACGACCTGTAACGTAAGTTATAGATTGTTGAAGTTTTGCATAAGCACCCCCAACAATGTTGAAATTTGCTTTCCCACCTGATATTGTTGCATTGTTTTTTGTCCAATTAGAATCAGTATCAAATGTACCATTAGTAACAAGCTCTGAACCAAAACTTTGAACAGGTTTTATAGAATTAAGTGTACCTGTGCCATACGCTGTAGGCGAGAATACTATACTTGCTTTTTGTAATAAAGGATTGTTCATTATAGTTCTTCTAAAAGTTTTACTGTTTCTCCATTGTTCTCGTATATAAGAGGATCTGTAGCTTTTGGCAAAATTTGTGCTTTTACATTTAAAGCTGAAAAATTAATTGAGTGTCCTGAATTACCTGTACCTAATTGTAAATACCCTGTAGCATCAGATGTTATAGTAAATATGTGTACAAATGTGCCTGTACCGCTTATTGTTACAACATCACTAATTGTAGCACCTGCTCCTGTAGCAACATTACTAAATAAAACTCTTAATTCATCACCACTATTTTGAGTATAGTCAAATGTAACTTTTACCGTTTGGTCTTCCTTTAATGTAATAGCATTAGAAACACAACCACCAAAAGCAGAACTTACAATACCACTTGTTACGTTGTTTGCTGAAGATGTAAATGTTGTTAAAGGAAATGATGTTCCATTAGCAAATGATGTAACACTATTAGCAACTTCTAAAGTAGCTCTCCTTCTTAAACTAGAAGTAAGATAAGCTACATAGTAGTCATCTCCCCAACTCACATCATTTTGTCCGTTTCCCCAGTAGCTGTACGAATAACTTATTCCCCAATTGATTGTATTTGCCATTTAAATACTGTTTTAATTTGATTATATTTTTTTCTTTTGGTTTGTATATCACAACACCCAACCATTAAATAGAACGTCTGAATCAGGATATACATCACCACCTTCATTTTGATTGTACTCAGGAAATAAATCACTATTGTTGTTTATGTAATCTAAAAACCTTTGAGTATAATACTCTGCTTTGTCTCTTGCTTTACTAGCTAGGTAATCTACTTCTTCTTTTACTACTGATTCTGCGTTTTCTGATGATCCTTTAAATACTCCTCCGTTCTTAATAGAATAAGCAGCAAACGGAATATACTCAGCTTGTGCAAACCATAATAACATTGGTTGTATATAGGTGTTTAATAATGTTTGATAATTACCTGTAACACCACTACCAGCAATATCTGCTTGTAATTTATCGTATAGTTTCGTTCCAAGATAGTTTCTTATCTCAATCTCTTGCGCTAATTTGATAAACTGAATAAATTTATCAGTATCTACATTACCATCAATGATACTATTCTTGACTAAATCTGTTCTCGATATAAATAATGCTGTAGCCATAATTAATTTTTAAAACCCATTTTGTTCCAATATGCAGCAGTATAACCTTTGTTTGACATATTTCTAGGAGCTATAGATACTTTGTTTGGGTTTTTTTCTGGTCTAAAACCCTCACTTCTTGCCTTTGTTGTACTTATAGTATCACCTAAAGACCTACTACCATCTTTTCTTGCATATATTTTTCTAGTCCATCTGTGCGAGCACCTTGCGCCACCTTTGTAGAGCCATACTGAATAAGTCGCAGCACCATTTTTACCAAATCCTGCATTTACAGGTATATTGTCTAATGCTATAATATCTTCTTTACGATAGACTTTATTAGCGTTCATCATCTTAATACAAAACTCTCTTGATCTACCTTTTCTAGTTTGATAAGCTCCTGAGTAAGCTGTATACATATATCTTACTAGATAAGTTATATCTTCTTTGCCCTCTTTCTTACTTTTCCCATCTTGCTCACTTTCTTTGTATGGTGTCGCTTTTGCAACTCTTGCTAACTTTACTTCATTGTTTAGTTCTTCAACCTTTTTGTCAAGCTCATCTTCTAAATCATAGTCAACATCCATTTCGTCAATCAAATCAAACTTCTCTAATAATTCTGATTCATCTTGTCCTTTGCCTATAAACTCCTCTAGTAGTTTGTTAGATTCTTTGCTTAACTTAACGCCTGTTTCTTCTTCTTTTGTTTCCTCATCCTCTATATTTTCCATGTCAACAAATTCAAGTGGTTGAAGGGTTTTAAAGTACAAATTGAGAGATATATCGTTATAAGCAAGTATTTTATCAAAACACTCAATTAAAAGGTTCTGAAAGCCTTTAATTACTAAATTATCAAACAAAATGGAAGCTGTTTTTAATTCATCAGCGTTATTACCTAAACCTGTACTATCTTTAATACCAAACAACATAGGACTTACAATTCTATGTGCTACCATTATCTTTTTAGAACTTTCGTTGCTTAGGAACTCGTATTGTTGGTGCGCATCACTTAGCTGAACAGGCTCTATACTTGCTGCTGTTTCAGGGTTATCATTAAATGCTAGAATAAATTTACCTGCATTGGAACTACCAGAAAATTTATCGTAGATACGTCTTTCTATCATTTCTCTTTGCTCAGGGTCAGGAGTTCCATTATTGAAGTTGATTAACATACTTGGAGCTAATCCGTTTAGTATGTTGTTTAAATGGAAGTTAGAAATTTCCTCCTCTAATTCTGCGTATTGTGTACCACCCTGATAATCTACAGGACTATAATACTTAAAACCTGCTCTATAAGGTTTTATGTAAAGTATTTCTAATCCCTCTTTAGAAGTTTGAAATGCAGGTATTCTTTTTAATTCGTTTCCTCGCTTGTACTTGCTCCAATCACTAAAGTAATAATAACCCTCTATTTCTCCTTTTTCGTTGCATTTCTCAGCTCTTAGAGTTTCAATAGGCATATGTTCTAATTGTACAATCTTAGTTCTATCTTTTGAGTATATAACTTGTATCGCACATTGTCCCATTAACTTCAAATCATAACATAATTTTCTTACACAATCATTGTTAAATAACGATTTCATTTGTGCGTACTCGTTAGGTTTTTTATTTGAGTTAGTAGCATCTAACCCTTTTCCGTAGATCATCTCACTAACACCATTTATAATAGCGTTATTTGTAGGACTTCCGTTGTATCTGTCTATTAGGTATTGAAAATAGTTGTTATCTTCTCCATACTCGATGAAGTCCTTGCCTCTTACTTCCTTTACTACAGGAGATGTATAGGTGCTTAAATTAACAATACTTAAATCTGATTTATTTTTCATACAATTATATAATCATTATCATGTTTATCATCTCCTGTTGGAATTGTGTATTCCCCACTATTGACTGTGTAATAGTCATTATTTGATTGATTTATAGTTTGACTTGTACAAAATATCTTGTCTTTATATATTACACTTGTACCTTCTTTGACAGTCATATCATAAAATCTACCTTCTACAAGTACAGGATTTAATGCTTGTGAAATTACTAAATAGTTTTTATCTGTAGAAGTGCTTATTGATGAGTATGTTGTTGAGGTATTTGTTGAATCGTCTCTTAGTATCATACTTACTGTACTAGCATAACTTCTAGGAATTATTTTTAATGTTTGTGCTGAAGCAGTTGTAGTCAAGTGTTTCATACTTATATAACGTACAAACTTTAGATTTTGTGTATAAAAAAAGGGAGTCCGAAAACTCCCCTTTAAAAAACAAAACTAATCTATTTTATGAAAACTCTTATAAATATAAGAAATTAATTTTAATTTGGTGTAATTTGAGTACCCTCTGTTGCACCATCCATTACAGATTTCTGTACAAATAATGGAGGATTAGTTTCAGCAGTTTCAAATGTCAATGAATAACCAGACATATCTCCCATAGCAGCTCCACTACTAAATGTACCTGTAGTAAGTTCACATCCATGTATTTCTCCTAACAAGAAGAAGTTACCATTGTAATCAGCCACAATGATTTGTGGACGTGCTACAGCAAGAAGTTTAATCTCCTCAGATGTTTGTTTCTCTTGAAATGTTAAATTTACTACTAATGATGAAGAATAGAATGTAGTACCGTTCTCTCTACTTGAGGTTACAGTAGTATCTAGCGTTGATGTTCCTTTAATGTCAAACTTCATAAGTGTTGGACTCCCACCAAATGCAGATACTTCTCCCCCAGATTGTGTCAAATCTCCTAAACTTCCATAATCTGCAAAGTAAATAGCTTTCAAACCACCTACTCCTGTTTTGCAGGGTAAAGCTCTACCTTTTGTTAATATACAAGCCATAATTTTATTGGTATTAAAAAAGGGTAGGCAGAATACTACCCACCCCTTTATGTGTTAATTTAATTTATTTATTATACAGATGGATCATAAAGAACAACATCAGCACCTACACCGATTTGTACCCCTGCAGTATATCTCATCACTACTCTTACATTTTGACTTCCGTCAATGTCTGACATATCAATTACCTTGACTTCCTGACGGTCGTTTAAAAGTCCCGTGCCGAAGTAAAGGTTGCTTGATCTTGCTGCAATAGCACAGTTATCTGGAAAACCAGATGATGCATATAATTTTACTCCGTCAAAAGATAATTCACCACCATTATAAAAAGTGTGGCTCTTAGCGTCGACACCTGAGTTAGTAGCAGCAAAACCACCTAAAGCTCTAATATATGCTTTAAAAATGTTTTGTGATACATAAAGGTATAAATCATCAGCTCCGTAAACTCCACTAGGTATAGCATCAACGACTTTTCCTAATTCTGTTACTACATTTGCTGATGTTACAGTTGTACCTGAAATATCACTTACTGTAGAGTCTGCTATAGCTAAAGTTCTAAAACCATCAAAGTTACCCTCTCCTGATGCGCCTTGCCAAATAGAAGTCTCAGTTGCACTTGCAACTTCTGCCGCTACTCTTGCAATAACGAAGTCTGAAAATAATGGAGGTAAGCTATCGAAAGCACTAAAGCCCATTTGAGCAGCTTCCCAATCAGCGTGTAATTCTTTTTTACAAATCTGTAGGTTAACCTGTAACTCAGTTGGAGTTAATACTTTTTCAGTAAGTGTAAGTCCTGAAGTCGATGAATCGAAATCACAATCTGCTGATCTTACTAAATTTGAGAAAGCCCCTACTTTCATAGCAGCTTTGTACTTAATGTTTGGCAAAATAGTTATCGCAGCGTCATCTAAAGTTTTAGCTGTCAATAAACTCGCAGCTATATACTTACCTGCAAATTCACCTGCATAACTACTTGCTGTAATTGTTGGATTTGGCATTTTTCTTAATTTTAATTATTGGTTAATTTTTTCATTACTCTATCTAAAGTAGTTTCTTTTCTGTTCTGTCCGAATCTTACTTTAAACTTCTCTTGTGCTTCAGGGTTGTGTGAGATAGGCTCAACAGCAGGAGTAGAACTAAGTTCTTCTTTAACTTGCTCTGCCATTTCTTCTTTCTCTTTCTTTTCTTCCTTTAGCTCTTTAATCATACCTTTGATTTCCTCAACGGCTGATTCAAATTCTTCTTTTGAAACGTATTGCATTTCTTCTTTATCCTCTTTTTCTTCCTCTTTTTCTTCGTGTTCTTCTGCTTTTATTTCTTGAATTACACCTTCTTCTTCAACTACTAAAGTTCTTCCATCTTCCATGAGGTATTCACCTTGTGGTACAGCTACTTTTTCATCTTCTGTAAGAATAAAGATTTCGTTCCCTGATTCAAAAGCCTCAGCTTCTAATACTGTTCCGTTTTCTAGCTTTAACTGTGCTAGTTCTAATGCTTCTTGTGGAGATTCTTCTTTGATTTCTTCTCCCAAGTAAGTCTTTATTTTGTTTAAGATTTCTGTTGATTTCATATTACTATAACGTGTTAAAATTTATATTTGCATTTTTATACTTTACCGATTCCCTGATTTATTATATAACCCTTACAGCACTTTACTGAATAGGTTTCATTTTCGCATAAACAACCTCTACGTGATCCTCTAGGACTTGTTTTGCTTGGTGTTTTAAATTTTTTCATCTTCCTTGTCCTCTATATTTTTTTTTATATCCTGTTTGTCCTACACTCGCATTTTTGCTATGAGGGTGTGATTTACGTTTTGGTTTTACATATGTTCTAATGACTTTTCTAGCCATTATTTATTTTTTGGGTGTCCTTTTGGTAACAAATCATTATCACCTGTGTATTTAGCGTTTTGTGGTCTCCCATTTTTTACTAAATACAAAAAAGCATTTACTCTAGCAAAAGCCCATTGACTAGGGTTGTTTACTCTAGGACTGTGAGATACGTTAAATGCACCTAAACCTCTTTGAAATACTGCTTTTAATTTGCCAACTGTAACACCATAACCTAATTTCTTTTTGTATCTTTCGTTAAAATCATCTGACTTTTTTTGTAAAGTCGCTTCATCTGCTTTTGACACCTTAGCACCTCTGCCTGTTGAGGCATCTCCTTTTGCTGTTCCTTTGCCTTTAGGCTTTGGGTTTGGGGTATCTGACTTGGGTGCTTTAGGAGATTTTCTAATGCCACCTCTTTCACCTACCTCTGCCATCTTTACACACTTACCATATACTTTTTTATATCCTTTAGGACATTTCTTCATATCTTCTTTGATGTGAAACTCACAAGGCATATACCAAGTCTTACCATCAAAGTCATGAGTATGAAAACCTTTGCAACCTATGTTCTTAGCCATCTCCTCAGCTTTCTCCTGAGTTGAGTATGCTAGTCTATCATCAATAATAGCAAATTCATCATTAACTACCATAGATGCTAATTCTATTTCACCTAATTCTTTTAACTTAGCCTCTGCATATCTCTTACCTGCTTTGCCACCCCAGAGTAAATATGAAATAGTACCACACGCTTTAGTGTCGCTTTCATCGTAGTATTCCTCTGCTCTACTTAAAAAAGAGTACATTCTTTTTATTGTTTCTTTTGATATGGGATCACCTTTTGCTAGTTGTTTAGCTCGTATCTTACCTACTTGTGTAGCACATTTGTTGTTAACCTTCTCGTTTAATTCTATGCCTTTTTTAGCGTTGTTCTTTACTCCGTCTGGGTAATCGCTGTATGCTTCAAGTTCTCGTCTCTTACCACCCTTTAAACGCTTGTCCTCTCTAACTATTGATCTTATAACAGATAACATTTCCTCTGCCTCTTCTTCTTCAAAGTCGTTTACAGGCTCTTTTGGTCTTTCCATACGGTCCGAAAAATATCCTTCAATACTAAAACCTTTAACCTTACCTGTCTTGACAAAGTTGCTCCATATCTCCTCGTTGTTTACTTTGACAGCACCCATCCAAGTGCCAACAGGTACATTTAAACCATACTTACGAGATTTGTCATGTACTTCATCTTCTACTAACCAAGATTCTACTAAAGTTAATCCGTTAATTGTATGTTGGTGTTCTAAGGTAGCTTTTGATTGATTTCCATTCATTAAGTAAAGCTGTGATGCTTTAGCTACTGTGTCTTTAGAAAAATATATGTAATATTCCTCATCTCCTTTTTTACGATAGATAGGTTTGTTAGGAACAAGCAAAGCTCCCATAAGAATACGTTTCTCCTTGTCTACCTCAGCAAGTTTTATCTCCTCGCCTTTTAATGCTATAAAATCTTCTTCAATAGCAGGATTTTCAACTACCGAAATAGCTTCTATTCCTGTTAGCTCATCATCTCCTAAAATAAGTTCAACGATTCTCATATATGTATAACGTATTAAATTGTTTTTTTGTTTATCCTAAACTTGCACTTGTTACAATATTTCTATCTAACTCTTGTGCTGTACTTACATCTCCACTAACTACAAAAGCTCTTGGAGGTGGTTGGTTACCTAATAAATCTGCTAATTGATTTGTACCACTTGCTCCTACTGTACTAAATTGTGGAGGTACAGAAGTTGTAGTTGCTGCTGGAATAGATGGTGTACTTTCTCCACCTGTTGATCTTGCTCCTAACGATGCAGGAGGTTTAGGTGTTTGTGTTGACGTTATGTTTTTTACGTTTGCTATACCTGCTGCGATAACTGCTGCTGCACCAATAAAACCAAATATACCTCCTTGTGCTAATGCTTTGTTAGCTCCTGCAAAAGTATCTTGTATTGCTTGTACTACAGCTATTGCTTTTCCAAACTTAGAGTTTTTACCTACTATAGTTGCTATGTTTCCTAAAGTTTCTTTAGTTTGATTTTCTTTGGCTTTACCTAAATCTCTTTCTAGTTTTTCTTGGTTGTTAGCACTATCTTGTAAAAATAAATCTAATTCTTGCTGAGCATCTTGTTGTGCTTGTGTACCCTCCTCAAATTTTTTGACTTTTGCTCTTAACCTTTCTTCTTCAATACCTTTTTCTATTTCAAGATTCTCAATCATTTTTTGTATTCTTGTAACCTCGTTAAGTTCCATTTCAGCATTGAAATCTCTTTCTGCTTTTTGTAACTCTGCTCTACCCTCAGCAGCAGATAATTCTAACTCTAATCGTTCTTTTTGTAACGCAACTCTGTTAGATTCTTGTTCTGACATAAAACCCTCTATCTGAGCTTCTATTGCTTTCTTTTCGTTTCTTGCTTCTAATAGTGCTAATCTATCTTCTTCTAAACCAGTTAAGTTAAATTGCAATTCAGCTTGTTGTATCATTAAATCTGCATTAGCTAACATTGATTTTTCTTGTTCTTTAAGTGTTGCTTTTAAATCATTGTTTGCTTTAATTCTTTCATCAATACTTACTAAGTCATTGTCTCTTAATTGTCTTTGTTGTTCAGCTTGTCTGTCGAATTGCTCTATCAAACCCTGATTTACTATTCTTGCCTCTGCTGCTGATTTTTTAAGTTGCTCATTTGCTTTTACATTTTCTGCAATAGCTTTTACGTTTATTTTACTAACACCCTCTACTACCTGTGATGATATATTAGAAACTTCATTTACAGCTTCTCCAAAGTCTTTTATGACATTACCTGCTGCATCCACAGCATCAGTTCCTATTTCTATAACATCCTCTTTTATATCACTAAGCTCTTGTTTAAGTTCTGCAATTCTTTCAGGATCATTACCACCAAGCCAAGATTGTTCCCAAGCTAACTGTGCGCCAACTATTCCAGCTTTGATTGCATTAAAAGCTAACTTCATAGGGGTTAAAGCTATTGTCATTACATTTTTTGCTACCCTACCTAGTGCATCAAAGTTTTCTGTAGATGATGATACATTTTCATATACGGTAACTAATACATTTCCAACCTCAGTAAATACTTGTGATATAGTGCCTGTTACTACTGCAACCGCATCCATCACTTTTTGATTTTTAGACAATGCTGTTGCTAAAGCACCAAATAAAGCTACAACAATACCAATACCTGCTGCTTTAAATGCAGTACCTATACCTTTAATACCTTTACTAAAACTTCCTGTACTCTTTTCGTTGTTTTTAAGTTTGTCATTTGCAGAATCTAGTTGTTTTTCTAATTTAGAAAACTCTTTTTGAAACTCGTCTAAGTTTTTTACAGCTTCTGCATATTTCAGTTTTAATTCTGCTTCTACTACTCTTCCCATAAATCTCTTTTAAAATTGTTATACGCCTCTTTTATAGTTTCAGGAAACTTATATTTACCCTTAGCTATTTTTATGTTTTCTGTTTCACCTTTTGCATAAGGCAATAACTCTAATATGTTTTTTATCATGTTAGTACACTATTTGTATAGGCAACCTTTTTTACTATTAATTCTAGTTGTGCTTTGCCTGTTGTTAAATCTGTTTGTATTGAGTTTATATAATACTCTTGACCGTCTATTATTATAACGTCATTTACTCCATAGTTTAAAACAAAACTTATAGGTAAATTAGCAGATACCTTTATAATTCTACCATTTTGATTATAAGTTTGTACAACATATTGTTGATAGAATCTACTAAACAAACTATTAGCATTTATATCTTTGTTAAATTCATCATACTCTGCTCCAAAATTTAAGGTGTGGTTTTCATCACTTGACACGTTTGATGGTGCATTATAACTTGTAAAATTTGATGAGGTTACTGTATTACTACTTGAATCTATTACTCTGTTAAAAAATATATATGGTTTTCCTAAGGTTGTTTTACTATCTGCATCTACCCACCAAGCCTCAACGTTATTTGTCAAAGCTCCTGAATTATCTCGTAAATTTATAAGTACACTTCTTTCAAAAGGCACATCTATGTTAAATGCTTGTCCATCATACTTTTCTGGTGATGAATAATTTAAGTCTCCAAATACTTGAGCATAATCATTTATAAATCTTAAACTTGTTTGTGTAACAGGTGATGAATATTTAAAGTTTATTTGATTGTAGGGAACAGGACGATCTATTGTGCTTTGATTGATGTCTATGTATTCTGTTATATCTCTTGCTGTTCCTAATGTCATAAAGTCATCAAAGGTTTGTACGAATATTGTGCTTGTGCCTCTTTTACTATAAGCAACCAGATTAAACATCTTAAACAATCCTGTTAGAAAATCTAACACTTTCATTTTAGGTAAATAATCTTGTATAAAAACCATATAAGCTAATTGAAATGAACTATTTCCGTAAAAATGATTTGTTGTAACTCCATTAACAGTTTTATCAATTTGTAAACCAAATGCTGATGGGAATGAGCTTTGAGCTGAAAATGTTAGAGCTTGGCTTGTATTATTATTAAATCTTATTTCAGGATTAAAAATTCTAGTAGATAAATTGCCACTTGTTAAACCTGTAAAAGCTACCGTCATAGCACTTGTGGTTGATATTCTTTCTTGTACACCTAATAACTCGTTTGTAGTTTTATCTTTTGAAACTATTTCTATTGGAACATTTGCTGCACTTGCAATAAATCTAAATCTTAAAGAATAGGACTCACCCTCATTTATTGTAAGTTTGCCTCCTGATAAAACATCACCACTACCCCCAATATAAGTATAATCACTTAATGTTCTTTTTATACCCAAAGAATCATAGTTAATACCAAAAAATTTTGTCGTAGTATTTAAATCAGTATAAGGTGTTTTTTCTCTATGCAACCAAAGATATAGCTCATCAAACACATCACTGCCGAAAAAGGTTTTTATGCTTCCATCATCTGCCATATTGAAAGTAATATCATATTGTGTTTGTATGGCTTCAATAATTCTTTTAAGTTTTATAGCAGGTTTTAAATCTTTTCTTAAATTAGTCCAAGTAACATTGTCCAATCTACTTGTACTTGGTGTGTCATAAGAATAATAATTTTCTAAACTTATTAAAGGTACTACAACATTTCGGTTTGCTATACTTGTAGCATTTGAGCCTGTGCTTTGTAAACCAGTTTTAAATGCGTTTTGTACATCTGCTGTTACTGTATCGCTTTTTATATCATAAGTAGACAAACCGTTTAAACTACTCAAATCTTCATCTCCAAAAAGTTCTTTAAGGCTATTTGGCTCACCAAAAAATACCACCTTATATGTATGAGGTAGGTTATTTTTCATACCTACGCCATTTAATCTCAACTTGCCTGATTTAAAAGGAACGTGGTTTATTTCGATTCTTGCACTTACTGTAAACCTAGCATCAAAACCATCTTGAATATCAAAGTTATAATAGTGTTTGAATAGTTTGTTGTTTGTTGAGGATGCAGGTAAATTAAACTCCTTTGAAAAAGGTGTAAATACTTTGCTTATGTCTGATACGTTCTGTATAGAATCAGTAACACTAATAGATTCATCTTGGAACAAATCAACTCTAGTATCTTGTATGAATAGTTGTACCTCACGCTTCATTATAGTATATTATTGATAATATCGTTAGCATCTTCTACCTCTAAAGTATATTGCATTAATCTATCATTAACTGATGTCTTTTTAACTAATGAGCTTGTTATTACTGTTACAGGGTGAAAATCATTACCAATCTTAACCCATACATACTCACTTAGCATTATATCTTCTATTACGTCATTATATGCTTCAATCAAATAGTTAGTATTTAATGTAAATCGTTTTCTACCTGTTTTGTTAAATGTTTTTGTTTGGTGATCAGTTATACTATAGTTTGATGAGGATTGTACAAATATGTTTCTTTTGAATGTTTCGCTTTTTGTGTTTACACTTTCAACAGATTTTAAGAAAAAGTAAAAATCTTGTGGTGCGCCATTCTTATTTATAAACCTCATTTGTATAGGTGTGTATTTAGCACTACAAATTCTTTCAATAGTCCATGTGTAATTACCAGATGTTGCAGCTTTACTTGTATCACTTGTGCCTATAGCTACTCTTGTTGGTGTACCTGAGTTCATATCCCAAGCAAACCCTGCTGTATTGTCTGGTAGATATATTACTTGACTACCACCTGTGTTTGTTAATTCAAAGTCATCAGGGTCAATGTCTTGGTTTACACCACCCCAAAACTGCGAATATCCATAAAAACCTGTATGTGTTACTGCACCTTGTGCTGTGCTTGTTCCTCCACCATCTACAGCAGTAAAAGTAGTAACAACATAAGATATAGCTACTGTGTCAAAAGTAGCACCTGTACTACCACCATAATCATCTATATAATAATCTTTAGCTAAAGTGCCTATTTCAAATACTGTTCTGTTGCTTACAGCGTTTTTAAGTATTGTATATCTGAGTGTACCATCTATCGTTAATGCTAATTGAGCAGACAAATGACTTGCTGTAGTAACTGTAACAAAAAAAGGACTTCTTAGTAGTATATTAGCCATTATTCAAATATTATGTTTTCTATATCTATACCAAATTTTTCTTGTAGCTCAGGAGGTAGTTTATCAAACGCTTGGTTAAAAGGTTTAGTAAAAAACATACTTGGTTTTATACCTCTCATATAAACACTTCTAGCTATCAAATATTGTAAACTTTTTCTGCTTACAAATCTTCCCTTTTCATCTCTTGAGCCTTTTATATTTTTTCTTACGATAAATTGACTAAATGCTTTACTAGGAGGCATTTTAGATTTAAAGCTGAAAGGAGTGTCATACTTTTTCTTAATACCACTTACACCCTGATCTTGAAACTTACCGTAATCTTCCATTTCAAATATCACACTTATAGAATCTTGAGTAGCATTTATCTTATACCCTAAACTATTGTATAGTTTCTTGCTTACGTTTTTTCTACCTTTTGTAAGTCTTGTCCTAGCTTGTTGTACTACAAACTTACCAAAGTTGTTTAGTGCCTCTCTTGTTTCTTTTAACTGCATACGTTTATATCATTTGCTATTAATACATTAAAAGAACAAGCTACCCCTGCTAACCGATTCTCGAATCTTTCATAAAAGAACTCACAAGAGGCATCACCAGATAATTGATATTTGTCTTGGTATAGTGTACCCTTACTTAACATTCCTACTAGTTTATTTGCTACAGCTAATTGTGTGTTTAGTATGTCTTGCTCATTATTGTTGCCTACGAATATGTCTGTGGTTTCGTCTTTAGATTCATCTACTATATCCATACACATTATAGTAATGTTAAAATTAAGAACAGCTTCTTGTATTGATACAGAGTTTACTATGATATGAGCTAAAGGAAAGATTGTTTGCTTAGATAAGTCAATATCAAATATATCACCTGTGGTTACTGTATTGACATTCTCATCTGTTAAGAGATTTGTCTTTATAGTTTCTGTTATTTGGTAATATCCTCTTACCCCCTGATTGCTCATTTTTTAAATTTACTTTTTATTTGTTTTGACTCTAGATCTGCTTTTTCTTTCATGTAACTTAGAGCATATAAACAAGTGTGTATGTTTAATTTAGTGATATCTTCAAATCTTGTAATATCTCCTTGAGAGAGTCCGAAAAGTGATTGATACCATCCCCATTTTCTTCCGAAATTTGCTGTTGCAGTAAGGCTATCTCCTCCTCCTGCAAAGAGTTCATCATAGCTTGAGACAATTCCATCCCTAAATGATAAAAAAAAATAATAGAACTTAATACAGCGTCCATTGGCATTGACTTCATTATATCAGTATCCTCTCCTTTATAATCTTCTATAAGATATTTATCTTCGTATTTTTGTTTGATAGGACGATACAAAACGCCCATAGCTTTATGTAGGTTTTCCATATCTCCTATGTAAGTGTCTAAATCTACATATTCGCCAAAGCTCATATCTTCTAACTTAGGAATAAATCCATAATTGATTTTACCTATCCTAAATTCTCTTACAAGTGGAGGTTTTTCGTTAAACATATTAGTAAGAATAGTTGTGATTTCTTTTATGCTTTTAGCTTTCATCGCTAATATTGTATCACCTCTCAAGCCACAAAATATTTCTATCATTTTCATAGCTAAGAAATTCTCGTCTTCATTCTGAGATTGTATCTTTAAATACTTTTGATATTGCCCTAAGGTTATCTCGCTTAGAGTGTCTGGGATATAAACCTCTACTTTCATATATATATAACGTAAGAAAAAAAAGTTTTAGAGCATAAAAAAACCCCTACTTTCGTAAGGGTTATTTTGTTTTAATTGTTATTTGTTATTATTGGTTTACTATAAATTGAATAAGTATAGTTCTTAATTCATCTTTAGATAATGTTTCTAAGTAATATTCAGTATCTTGTGGGTCTGTCATATAAGATTGTATTGTTCTGATTATTCTTTCTTTTGGTATTTCGTTAAAATTTTTCATAATGTTTTGTTTTTATTGTTATTAATACTGTAAATATACAAATTATTTTTTTATTACCAAATGTTTATAAGTTTTTTTTATTGTATTGTGTATTTACCTCTATTTATATTTTGTAATTGCATCATAAGAGCGTACCTTGCTGCATCAATACAGTCAGGATGTACTCCTGTGGGTTTTTGTAGATTGTTACCCTCTTTGTCTTTATCCCATATATAACCCTGTAGCTCTCTAATTAGATTCTTTGATTTTGATGTTACATATATTTCATTTTGGTTAATTAGGTTAATACCATACACTATTGAATCTCTACCTTTTGTTACAGGATATACTTTGTGTCCATAGTTTCTTAGTTCTTGAATTGACTTAGGCTCTGCACTATCAGCGTATATGTTTTCACGTATCTCATTTTGTTTTATAAAGTAACTTAAATCTCTATTTAACATTCCTTTACGATACAATACCTCATCAAAGATATAAGCATCATTCCATTTATATAATCTGATGATTGTTGAGGGATCAACTGAATAACCAAAGTCAAGCCCAGAACAAAGTAATCTAGCTTCTTGTGGTATATTGTCTATAGGTTTCCAATCAGGAATACATACACCCTCTAAACTACCTATTTGTCCTAGCCCATATACCTTCCACCAATTCGCCCAATAAGTAGAAGTTTTGCCTTTCTCTCTTGCTTTCTCTATTTCTTTGACTATTGTTTCAGGTAGGCTATTATTGTCTTTGTAAGTAAGGGTTATAAAGTTTGTATCTTGTTGTCCTACTAGTTCTTTGTCTACCCAGAATAAATTAGCAGGATTGAAGTCAAGCCAAATGTTTCCTGATGTTCTAACTGCTAATTGTTGGTAAGAATCAAAGCTCACATTATTACACTCGTTAATAAATAAGTCTGTTCTTCTTGCGCCTCTAAGTTTATCTGGCTGATCTGTGCTAAAGAACTCTATATAACTACCATTACTAAATTCGTATTTTAAGGTACTCTTGTTGAACTTTCTGTCATCATACCTATTCAAACCCTTTAAGATGTTTAAGAAGTCTTTTAAAGCTCCTCTACGTAAGTGTGGTATGGATTCAGCTACTATACTTATTTCTTTTCCTTTGTGTCTTATTGCATAGTCTATTAGGATTGCTATAATACCGATTGTTTTACCAGCTGATGATCCTCCTCTAATTATGCGAACTCTTTTGTTGAGTTCTCTTAGTTTGTTTAGTGCTGAAGTTTTGGTTAGTTGCATTTAATCTTTTATAAAGCACACCCAATGTGTATTCATTCTCTTACCTGATTTGTGTCCGTACAGAGCTTTGTGTTTGGTCAGTTTTAAAACATCTTTTAAAGGTATTTGCACCTCACTCCATTTAAAGACTAAAGTACCATTCTGCTTTAAAACTCTAAAACATTCTTTAAAACCTTTTCTTATCATTTCTTCCCACCCATCTTGTAAAATACCATATCTTTTAGTAATCTCTCCACTAAACCCATTTCTTTTTAAATGAGGAGGATCAAAAACAATATGATAAAAGGTGTCATTATTGAAAGGTAACTTTGTAAAATCACAAATCATATCAGGATTGATGTCAAGGGTTTTATAACCTCTTGCATTATCATTTTCGTACTTAACTTTTCTAATGTCTAAATACAAACATCTATCGTCATTTTTATCAAACCACATAGCTCTTGAGCCACAACAAACATCTAATGCTTTTTTCATTAATCAATAAATAAAGGTACATCTTCGTTTATGTGAATGTCCTTTGTTTCTTTTGGTTTACCCTCTACATAGTTGTAGTATAGTTGTACATATTTAAAGTCTCCTTTCTCTAAACCCTTTTTAAGAGCTGCAAATGCTAAAGGCTCTAATGGAGATAGCTTTTCTATTAATTTAGATTCTTCAGACTTAGGTTTTCTACCTGCTCCCTCTCTTTTACCACCATTAAATTTTCGTTTATCCATAATTGAAAAAAGATTGATTAATCAATTATATAACGTAATAATTTAAAATTTTAGATACCACAATATCCACTATCACAATCATTGAAGTCATTATCAAAAAGTTCATACTGTTCGTTAAAATCAATAATTTGTTGATATGTTAACTTGTCAATTCTCCAAGTCCTATCCATACCTGATTCTACACTTTTTATTTCTTGTTCAATAAACCACTCAATTTTGTTTTTGTTTTTTTTGTATTGATGCTTTATGTAATGAGGTGTAGCATTCATACAGCCAACACAATTATTTATCCAAGCAAATCGTACAGGTTTATTTTTCCAATATTCTTCTATATCATCTCTAAAGATATTATCTTGTATTAAAGGGAATGAGAATTTTCTGTAGGGTAATACTTTCCATTTCTTATTTCCGTTTTTATGGTAACCTATATGAAATTTAAAATCTTGTAAACCATCTTCGTTAGTTTTTGATAATGATATGTCAGCTCTCCTTTTTTCGTTTGCTCTAAAACCTATTCTCATTTCAACAGGCAAACTTTTATTATAGCAGTATTGTGCAATTGGTACAATTTTCATTTCTGTAGTGCAAAACCTCATATTAGCTTGTGGGAGATATATCTTTTGTTTTCTATTTGGACGATAAATAATTTCATCAAATGTTCTGCCTGTAACCCAATCTATTCTACTGCCTATATATTGTTCTAAATCTAAAATTGTATAAATAATAGTATCATCTTCTAAAGTTCCTATAAACTCTGCTCCTATTTTATCTGATACTTCTTGTCGTATTTTTGCATCAGGAAACATACAATTTTTGTCTTTAGTTCTTACTAATGAAAACACATTATAGTCAGCAGGATAATGTGCAGCTATATATGCTGAGGTTTTGCCACCACTAATTGAGTTTACTGTTTTCATCTAATTGTTTCTTAATTACCTCTACACTCATATAGATTTGGCTTACTATATTCTCTAATCTTTTTATTCTTTGTATTGTTGTGTATTTCTTTTGTTTCAAAATAATTCTGTTTGTTTCGTATCTTGTTTTGTTATAATTCCTAAAGCTGTATCTAATATAGTTTTTCCTGCTTTATAATCTACCAGATTTCTTGCTATTTTTAAAATAGATTGCTTTCCTTTATAATTTTTAAAATTATATTTGTGAAAGTTGCAAAGCTTATTTAATTCATCTTCACCTTGACATACATTTATTGTTCTATCTCCTAAATCATTAGGCAGATTGAAGTTAGTCCAATACAGATGTCTGTTTCTTTTTTTTGGATTAAGTATCGGTTTGTAATATGGCACTACATTTTCTACTACCCAATATCCGTTAAAATGATAATCTAATAGAAGTATTTGTTGATACAAAGTCATATCAGGGTAAATTGGGTTTTTACCATTTGCACCTATGCTCCAATACCTCGCTCTGCTATGTGTAGGACAAGGAGGAGAACTCCAGATAAAATCAAACTCTTTATAATGATCTAATAAATATTGATGTGCATCTGCTAGTATTACTTTATCTTTTGGGAATCTGTCTTGGTATAATCTTGCTAATTCCTCATCCCATTCTACAGCTGTAATATTGTGGTTATCTCCCCACTTATATCTATTACCTCCTAAACAAGCATAAAGATTTAGTATTTTCATTCTGTACCTGATATTATTTGATCATGTGGTAGATTCTTACTGTTGTATTCTTTTATATACCATTCTTCAGCTTTTTTATAAGCACCAAACTGTTCATCATAACCCTCCTCGAACTTATCTCCCTCTATTTCTTTTTGTAAGTGTGCTAATGCTCTCCAAGCTATTTTTGCTGAGTGTCTTACTCCGTCAATATCGTGCATACCATTTTCCATTAGGTGTCGCATAAGCGCATCTAAATCGTCTTTACTCTTTTCTCTATCCCAATGTATCTCTTTGTCTGGGTGATGTTGTTTACTTCCTATGTAGCTTACTCTTGCTACCTCGCATAGTGCATCAGGAAAGTATTTTATTAGCCCACTATACAGGGGTATCTGCTTTCTCTTTTGTTTGTTCTTTTCCATCTATATCTTTTAAGGGTAATGTATCTACTATTCTAAGGAGCTTCTTTAAGTCCTTTTCTTTTGTGTAATCTATTATGTGGTTTATCAATGCTTTTCTTAATTTTGATTTGTTTCTTATTTTAAGTAAGACTATATCAAAATACTTATCTAACTTAGGATTGTATCGTCTGTGGGTTTCAAATGATTTTAAACTATGTAAAGCTGTTGCGTGATCATAGTTTTTTCCTTTAGATTTATAAAAATCTTTTATTTCATGAAAAGTCATATTACAATGATGTCTCAACATAAACGTAAGTAAACTTCTCATCTCTATATGTTCTCTTTTTCTAGTGTTATTAAATACATCTATTCCAGATATATCTATAATATGTTTTGATATTTTATTTGCTTCTTTCATAATAACTTCATTTGATTTGGAGCTACATCATTAAAATTTTGTAAGTCCATTTTTTGATTTCTTTTTTTTTTATTTATTGTATATAACCATATTGTTTTGGCTAACCCTGTATGTATAAATGCTTTTTTATCTTTTACAGCCTGTCTTAATTTATAGGAATAATCTCTATCTATACTTAAACTTCTTGGGTGATATATTTTATTGTTCCATTCTATAAATTTTGTTGGTGAAGTTTTACCTATTTCTTTAAAATTACTTGCTTTATATATCGTTCCAATATGCCCTACAGTTAAATCACTATAACTTAAAACATAATCATAATTTGTGTTACAAGTAATCCATTTAATTATTTTTCCTAAAAAAAAACTTTCACTATTGAAAGGGGATTTGTCTAAACAAGCCATTCTTCTAATATCAATACAGTTTGGATATTTTGTTAGGTGTCTTGGTTTACCCAGAACACTACCCCCTACTAATTCATTTTTAATAAACATAGCAAAACAAAAACTTATACCGCCTCCCATACTATCTTTTTTATAATGAAACTCTTTAAAAATGTGTGATATATTTGAAAAATTACATAACATTATTTTGCAATCTTTTTTTTTTAGTTTTATCATAAAGTACCTTTTATGCAGTAACTATCTATGTCTGCTCCGTTAATAAAAAATGTTTCAAATGTTTCTATTGCTTTTGTTACTTTCTCTTTTCCTGAATTGTAAAAAGCCTCGCTACAATCATATATGCCGATGTCCAATGAGCCTTTGTCAATGGCTATAAACTTAAATTCTTCATAAGATTTATTAAATAGTTCTGAGTATAAATATACTTGTACATCATACCCATATTTTCTTGCTGCATAGGGGAATGCTTTTAAGTCGCTTGTTGTTTTTAAATCTACTATCCTATAAGAATCTAACACATCTGCTTTACCTCTAAATGCGTAACCATGTATCATTTTTATTGCAGGTACTTCAAACTCACAGTTTGTTATAAGTTGTAAGGCGTGTTCGTTTCTTAGAAAGGCATCAGCTAACCTTTCAGCATCGTTCTTTTGTTTCATAGTAAACACCTTCCCGTGTTCTTCTTTTGCTAATTTATAAGCTTTAGAGTTTTTAGATTGTACATCTACAAAGATTTGTTTCTCAAATACATCTGGCTCAAGTATTGCTGTGTGAAATAACCATCCAGCATCTAAAGCGTTTGATTCTTGTGATCCGTATTCTGTAACGTATTTGTATTTCTTTGGACTATCTAAGAGTAGTTTGATTGATGAGGAGCTTAGAGCTGCCTTTCCTAAATAGCCATAGTAGAAATCGTCTGATTTCATAAGCTCTAGTATTTCATCTTGTCTAAATAGTTCTCCGTTTAAGAGTTCAATAGTATCCATATAAATATAATTATTAAGCCTAAGTAACTAAATGCTAAGGCTCTCATTTTGTTTTCGTAATCTTTCATTTTCTTGTTCTGCTTTTCTTGCTCTCTCTATAGCTCTGTTTCTTTGTAGCTTATAATCTAAGAGAGCTTGTTTATATAATCGTATGTTGTTTGAGTATTCTTGAAAGTAAAATACAACCCTGACTAAAGATTCAGACATCTTCTCTAAGTTCTTTGTTTTTCTTTTATCTAATTGGGAGGAGACAATAGAAGTCAAGAAATGTAAGTCAGTCCAAATCTCTAAATCTTTAAGGTTGTTTATTTTTTTAGCCACAGTAATCTTTATTCCAACATTCAAAAGTCTCGTTCCATACTTTAGGTGTCCAATTAGGGTCAATCTCTGACCTCCACCCAAAAGTACCTGTTACTACACAGTCATCTAAGATTATTAATTCGTCTATAAGTGTTTTCATAATTATTAATTTATTGCAATATACAAAATAAAGTGAAACAAACAAATGTTAATTACTTTTTTTCAAATATAGAAGAACAAACTGCAATTCTCTGGTTAGCGTTTCTGTATTCATCAATCATTACTTTGTCATTCATACAGCGTTGCATATACTCTCGTCTCGATTCGTTTGCTTTGGGTTTAGGTAGTGGCATAATTATATTTTTTAATTTCTAAATGTTTTATGTGTTCGTATTTTACTTTTATTATTTTATCTTCTCTATCCCATTTTTTTCTTGAATACCATTTGAGATAATCATTTTTATTGTCTGTAGTTTCTTTATATTGTTCTACATATTTAAGTAAATCTTCTCTATAAAAAAAAACAAATGATTTTAAATCTAATATATCAAATACTATATATTTTGCTTTACCTTTTAACCATCCGTCTTTACCTTTTACGTTTTGTATTTCAAGCCATATTGTTTTTGTATATCTTCTACCTTTTACATCTATACCATAGCCATTTACATAAAAATCTATATGATCATGTATATCTTGTTTTTTACTTGACTTAACTACTTCATAACCTTTTGACTCAATCAAAGTTTTAAATCTTTTTTCGGTATCAGTACCCTCTTTAATACTGTATGCCCATCGCCTCTTACTTACTTTCATATATTTTGTTTATCTCGGCAATCCATTGTCTATATACTGAACCATTACAGGTGCAGGGTTCTGAATATTTATGTCTATATAATTCAGAGTGCAGTCTAGCTATAAGCTCTATTTCTTCTCTGTTTATTTCATGTTGTTTCTCTCTTTCTAAAAACGCTTTCCAAAGTATCCTATCTTCTTTTACCATAGTTTGACTTTATTAGCTTTTTCCTTACGTTCTTTGCACCCACACTTATCTCCCCAGATTTTTTTTACTAAGAATTTTATTCCTGTGTATCTTGTAATCTTTTCTATTAAATCTCCTAATCCCATTGTATATTTTCTTTTATTAAATTTTTGACATTCTTATATGTATTATATAACGAATAATAACTAATTCCTGAGTTTTTTGATAGTTCAGCTATACTCATTCCTCCAGAAATTAAATCAAATACTTTCTTATCATACCAATAAATTTTATCTAATACACTATCTAATTGTTTCATTTTACCCTCTATGTCTTTGTATTCTTTTAATTCTTCCTCTTGTACAAACTTTTCTAAGTATTCTACGTTTACTTTTGTAATCTTCGATTCTTTACGACATAAATCTATAAACAATGATCGTAATATTCTGTATATATAAAAGTGGTTTATCTCATCACCATAACTTATGTCTGTGCCATTACTTAAAAGAGTGTGTACTTTTATATACATTGTCTGTACAATATCTTCACAATATTCATTTTTACAGCCAAAGCTCTTAACTATGCGTAACCAATCTTTATGCTTTTGCGCTATCTTTTCTAGTGTTGTCAATGGTTAGTTGTTTCTTAGTTCTATACTTTATTAAATTCTTACCACCTACTTGAAACCCTACGTTGTTAAGTATTGATTTAAAGAGTATAGGGGATTCATGACTTGTTGGCTTGTAGCCCTTGCTCATTTCCTTTACCTTTGCTACATAAAGTCTTGTATACATCCAAGAATCAGGACTTGCTATATATCTATGCACAATTAAAAAATCATCACATCTGTTGCCATTTACTGCACCCCCCTCACTATCTCCTATTGTACAAGGTGGTGTCATACCTGCATACTTGTGATTAGCTCCGTGTTTTCTTCTTAATGCTTCGGTCACTGCATGAGCGCATATCCAAGTAGATATGTTGTGTGTCTTACAAAAAATACGAATATCGGTAAGCTGCACATAATTGTACTCATACCCGTTTGTATTTCTTAAATCTTTCTTTAATGAGTTTATAGGATCAATAAGTAAGCCCTGATAATCCCAAGCATCTTTTACTTTAGTGGCTAACTTTAAGAGTTGTTTATAAGTGTATTGTCTGTTAGTATCTACAAACTTAAAATGATTATATACAAATTCTTTTGATTCTTCGTAATCTTTTTCCTCTATTTTGTTTATTGGTTTGCCCTCTATGAATTCAATTAATTTTTTTATGAGCTGTACTGCATCATTTTCTGAAGAAAAAACTAACCATCTAATATTGTGTTCTAATGAGTAAAGCAACATAAGGTAAAACGTAAAGTGTGTTTTGCCTACGTTATTATGCCCAAGAATAAAATTCATATTTCCTGCAACAAAACGGAATGAGCTGTCTATCTCTTTGTGTCCTAACTTTAGAGCTTCTTGGACTTTTCCTTTACGGAAGTCGTTTAATTTGTTAATATGGTCTGAATAGTTTATGAGCATAAAAAAAGGGGGTACGAAACCCCCTATAATATAAAAGTTAATTAGAATGGTAAGTCATCTTCTCTGTCTGGAGCTTGGTCATGTGTGGTTACTTCTTCCTTATAGTTTTGTACTTTCCATCCGTTTAGAGTAGTAAAGTATAAGACTTCTCCTTTAGGATTTGTCCATTCTCTACCTCTTAGATTAAATAAGACTTCTACAGAATCTCCTACTTTCCAAACATCCAATAGTCCACAATTATTTTGCACAAAGTCTACGCAAATTGTTTGATTGTACTTTTCTTCTCTTTCTTGTGTTTCTACTATTAGTTTTCTAAATCTAAAAGTTCCTCTTTCTTCTACGTCTGTTATTCTTTTTATTTTTCCTATTACTGACATTTTATTCATTTTTATTTATTTAAATATACTCTATTGTGTTTTGCTACTCTGCTATAACTAGCATTACCTTTTACTCTTTCTATAGGTCGGTTAATATTTGATTCGTCTATAAGTTGGTTTTCTAAATCTATAATTTTGTATTTATACTTTACCAATAATCTCATAGCTGCGTGTATTCTATTAACTTCTTCCCTATAACTTTCAAATGTTTCGTTTACTATTTCCATAACTATTTATTTACAAAGTTTATAAGTAATTGTGCATCTGCAAGTACAGTATGTACATCTGACTGTGGTCTATGTGCGTGAAAATCACAAGCTGCCTTAACCATTGATTGCCTAATAATTAATTGGTCTTTATTAGGGGGTGTACTTTGTTGAGGATTGTAAACAAGTTTTGCTGTTTTGTATTCTACGTTTGTTACTTCGTATTCTACAACTTCACCAACAGGTTTTTTGAACTCGCCTCTTGCGAGAAATTGATACTCGTTACCATCGTCAAATCTGACTTGGTATTTGTTAAAAGTACCAGATGCGTTTGTATATTCGCCTCTAGGACTGATGTGGGTAATTTTTCCCTTTTTCATAATTTAATTGATTTTGTAATTGATTAATTTTTTCAGTCATAGCTTGTACTCTTTGATAGTATAGTTCTATTAACTGATCTTTTGGACTTTCCATAATTTTAATTTTACTTAAAGTTATAAATTATTTTTTGAAAGTAAACTATTGTTAATAAGTTTTTTTAAGGATTCTACTTTTTCCTGATAGAGATTTATCAAATCTAAAAGATCTTGGTCAGATTGTTTTATGATTTTTTTGCTTTCAATCAACAACTCCTCAGCTATGTCATAGCCATATTCTTTATTTAATTTAACACCAAATATATAGCTTTCACCATACCTCATAACATTGCAAGAGTAACATTGTATTCTACAATTTCTTTCATCCCATCTCAGTATTCTTGATCTTCTTGAAATAAAGTGTCCGTTCTGCATACCCTCACCTTTCCAATATGCCTTTTTGTTACAAGTGTAACATTTTACCATACCTTTTTTGTTTGCGTGTTTTAGCCTTATGTATTCGCTAAATATTTTGTCAAGACGTTTAATTAGATTTTTTCGTGAAGATTTGCGAGGCATACTTGAAAGTTACAAAAAAAATATATAACTTCGCCTATATATATATATATACGTTATATACCTTAAACAACTAGATACGTTATATCAGGTACGTTATATATAAGGGGTAAACTATTTTTTAAATAAACTTGTAGCTTTTTCAGTTGTTCTTCCACCAAAATAGGCTAGAACACAAGCCATCATTACTTTCTCAAAAGTATCATTCCAAGTTTCATTAATGTGAAATGGTATAGTTTCTACACTATCTAAGATTCCTGCAAAAGAAAATATACATATACACCACACAAGTACAAGAGGTCTTACGTTTTTACTTAACCAAGAATCAGACATACTATCTGCTTTCCATCTTGACGTTATAGCTTCTATCTCTTTGTTTTGTTGGTCGTATATTAGTTGTTGTAACTTTATCTTATCCTCTTTTGGTGCATCAGACTTAGTTATTTCTGCAATCGCCTCTTGTGGCGTTGTAACGCCTTGTAATACGTTGCTTAATGTAGGATTGATTACACTTGCAGCTCCTAATAAAAGTTTACCTACTGTTGTTTCTTTAAATTTTTTTTTACTCATAATAAAATCTCCATTTTAATTGTATGATTAATAAATATATATTTACTTCCTCAAACTCGTACTCATCTGTCATAGGAAAGTAATTAAAACCTAAGTTGATTCCGTTTGGTAATAAAAGTATTACTGAAAAATCCATTATAATATTTCGTATCTTGTTTTTCCGTTTTCTCTTATTGCTCTTAAAACTCTGTTACGATTTTCTCTTTTTGATACATAAGAAACATGCACCCAGTCAGGATTGTCGTTACTTCCAAACTCGTATATAAGTTGGTCAAAGTCTAAATTTTCTCTTATGTACTGAAACATTTCATAATTTGTTTTGTGTCCAAATACATCATCAATATCTATTGCTTGACCTTTACAATGTTGTGATTTTACTGATCCACCTATTGCAGTATTTAATTCTTTACTTCTAAAAAAAGATGTAATCTTTATAGCACCCCCTACATACATTCTCAGAGGCTCAAATATAAACTCGGCTACTTTATACATATTATCTAATTGATCTTCGTTAGGTACGTTCTCTATACCTCTACGCTTGGCTGTTGCGCTGTGTACTGCTTCTTTATAAGAAATATGTTTGCTTATTCGCATTTATTAGAATTTTATGTTTATACCTGTTTTAATTTCTTGTATCTCTCTACCCCAATATGATTGATAGTTATATTCTGAAAATAACCCAAACCATTTATTGATTCTAAAACCAAAGATAATTCCACTTTGTATATCTACCCATTTGTCATTCCCTATAAAATTATCATAAGAATATCTTTCATCTCCTTGTAAAAGTCTGTGGTAGCTTAAAGCATTTGCGAAAGCGTGAATCCAAACATTCTTTCGGTAGAAATAATAATCTAAACCCAAAACACCAGATAAATAAGTAAAGTCTCCTATCTTTGCTAATTCTTCCTCATTGTATCTATTTACAACCCTACCAAAGTGTAATCGTCTGTAGTCCTCATCTGATGAACTTATCAATACACCATTTTCATCATACCACAAATAATCATAACCTAAAGACTCTCCTGTAAATACATCAATCATTTCGTAGATTTGATCTGTGTGATTTGCGAAATTGTAGCTTAAAGTCCACCAAGCGTTATCTTCAAGATACTTTTGTATTGGATTGTGTCCATAAGCAATAGGATTAGTGCGTGCTATTGCACCAAAACTTAAATTAAGTCGTTTACCTATTGGAAGTTTAAATCTTGCGTCTAACGAGCTATATTCAATATCTACAATATCGTTCTTTAAGTGTTCAGCTTTTAGTATGTAGTGTTTACCAACGTATCTTACAAAGAATTGCTTATTAGTAAACTCTCTGCTTTGTTGCCTACCATTTGAAATATTAAATAGATATTCTAGTCCATCTACGTTACCTACGTTAGAGTTTTGTGTTACGCTTCTTGACTCGTTTCCGTCATACCAATTAACTCTATCTTCGTAAGAAAATCTAGCTATTTTCCTAATACCAAAGTTAAATGCAAAGTTGTTAGGGTTTCTTACTGTGGTTTCTATTAATTCGCTTTCTTGTGTTACATAAAACGTCTGTCTGCCTTGCAAACTATTGTTTTCAGAATAACTTACATAAGGAGTTGAATATTTAAATATATCTTTAAAAAATGTTTTAAACTTGTACTTTTTGACAATCTTATCTTCTTTCTTAGTCGGCTCTGCTATTACTTGTGAAAATAGTGTAGTAGCAAACAATAATAATATTATGGTTAGTATTTTTTTCATAGTTAAAATTTATCTTGGAGTAATATATCGATTTCTTCAGAGAGTGTTTTTTCCCAATTCTCTGGGAGCTTTAAATCTATACCACTTTCTATTTTTAGAATTTGCTCTCCGTTGTTGTATAGAATTATTGTAGGTAAATATTTTACCTTTTCTTTAGCAAACATTTTAGAATGTTCACTCATAAAGTAGGTTTGTAGGTTGTAATCTTTAAACTGTTTTAATGATATTTCTTCAACAAACTTTGCAGTATAGTTGATTACTGTAATATCATCTTTGTTTTGCGAATTAATCGCAACCGTTACAAAAAGGGCAATTACCGTTACACATAGTCTCATCTGTTTTTACTGATTTGATATAAACGCTCATCAATCTTTTCTAACTGATCTTTAATTTCGCTTACATCTTCATTCATTGTTTCTTGTTTTTCTTCAATACGTTTGATAGTGCTTCTCACTAACTCATCTTTGTATTGAAATTCTATAGGATTGACAGTATTGCCTTCTAAAGATTCTATGCTTTCAGTATTGCTTGACACACTAGCAGACAAAGTAATATACGTTGTTGCTATTGCTACTGCGCCTGTTACTATTATACCAATAGTTTTTAAATCTAAAGTTACGTTAGTGTCCTCTCCTATTTTTGTCATTACATTTTATTTGATTGATATAATACACCCATAAAAGAATGTACTCCCTCATTATCTAAATCAATAGCGTAAGTTTTCCATCCGTAAGGGTGATCATAGGTTATGTTTTCTTCTTCATCTATTTGTTCTATTTCTTGTATTTCGCTACCGTTCCAAAGAACGTCAACATGATATTTATTAGAAAGTACAGGAGCTTGTGTTTCATTACCATCATCATCATACACACCATCTTGTAATACTATATTACCTAGTTTTACAATACAGTGTTTGTGAGTTGGATTACCATCTTCATCACTAGGTAAAGCATTTATCTTAGTGTTTGCTTGACTTTCTGAATCAAACTCGTATTTACTTACTTTTATCATTTTTCTTTTTTGCTTTGTATTCTTTCCATGCTTCTGGCTCTTTGCCATCCCATTCTATAATTATAGAATTACCATCTAAAACTATTCCGTGTGAATGTGGTGTTTGTATGCTATTATACATAGCAATCATTTTATCTCTGTCTTTAAAATTGTATTTCATATCTAACTTGTTAATGTTGTTAATTCTGCATCTGTTAGTGCTTCTTTGAATACTGCTATAACCTTTACTTTTCCGTAGAAGTCATTAGCACCCCCTCCATTGTCAAATCTTGCAGTGTCCAATCCTATCGATACGCTCCCACTTGTATCAGTAGCTCTTTCTACTCCATCAACCCATAGTGCAAAATCGTTAACTTTATACTTGACTGCTACTTTGTGGAAATCTGTTATATCTGATACGTCATAAGATAAAAACGCTTGTGAAGATGAGCCACTTCTTATCTCTGCATATATTCTGTTACTATCACTTCTGTAACCAAATTTTACAGTATTGTCATTACTACCATCACTTACAGATAAAACTCTAAATGTTAAATCATCTGCCAAAGCACCTATTTCAGCATATAAAACACCCTCCGATGAGTTTATTAAATCGCTGTTTCCTGCACCGCTTGGTGCATCTGCACTACGAGTAACTGTACTTCCTGAGGTGTGTATTAGAGATGTTGCATAGCTTCCTGCTTCAAATTGTGCGCCATATATTAAAAAATCAGCATCTCCACTTGTTCTAATACTAAGAAAACAACTCGAAGTAGCAGAAGTAGTTAAAGTATAACTTATTCTTTGCCAAGTATCTGTTGCAGTAAAT
>VTLG01007772.1_pt1 | contig 29368 bp, 37 predicted proteins | sample 4694571 | NCBI WGS metagenome assembly VTLG01 (sample SAMN12604809, study PRJNA352737) | marine metagenome | biome: ENVO:00000447; feature: ENVO:00000209|ENVO:00000569|ENVO:01000036; material: ENVO:00002151; isolation source: viral sequences binned using virsorter ...
CAGATCCGATTGACCAAGGGCTCGTCCTTGAACGGCAAACATCTTCCGTGATTTATCAAAGAAAGGAATTACTAACCTCGGCTCCTCATAAAGATGCTTATATATAGCATCATCGGAAATTTCAAGTCCATTAACAAATGACTTAAAATTTTCTGCATAGAATAAATTTCTATGATGCTCTTTCGGTATGCCTCGTTTAATCACATACTCTTTACAGTAATGCTCTTCGTCTAGTGAATTAACTGGTTCTAATTTTTGTAAAGGTGATAGACTGTCAGAAAATTTAGGTGGCTCAAACTTAAACTCAGGTTTTTCTACTGGTGAAAACGTAGAAGCATTATTTGTATAACTCTCCATCACATATTGTTTATGCAACGCAGGATTTATTTCTTTAATAAGATTTGCTAGACTCATGCTTGCAGAACAATTGTGACAACGATAGAACAAAAGATTTTCTTTGCGATAGACATAACCTCTCGCTTTATGTTTTTTCTTTTGTGAGTCACCGCAAATAGGACATCTGAAGTTATACAGATCATCTCTCTTACGTGTGAATCGTTCTAATTGTCCTGAAAGTAAATTGATGTATTTTTGATCAACGTATATGCTCATATTGAATTATTAAAACACGTTATTTGCATTGTGTATCTGTCTTCTATGCCCATATTGAAGGCGGCATGTAGAGCAGAACCTTTCCATTTTATATAATTACCTGCTTCATTATTCACTATTATTTTGTCTTCAAGTTGTGTCAAATGTCCTGGTTTAGAATCTTCTAAAAAGAATAAGTATCGATACACCTGTTCTATATCTTCGATATTATACAACCTCTTAATATTGCCAAACGGATCTGCATGTAATGGCAATACCATTCCAGGTTGCATTCGATGTATACCTGGTAATACTATATCAAATTCATCGAATATTGGATATTTTATAATTTCATCGATGAAAGATGGCATAGGTTTTGGAAGATAATATGCCTCATTACCAATGATATCTTTATATCTGCTATGATGATAATGGTCGTAAGAAGGATTCTTTTGATAAGTTTCTACAAACTCATAATCTAAAGATCGAATCTCTTCTAAATTCCATATAGGTTTAATATATTCCACAAGAACATTATATACTAAAAATGTTAAAAGTCAAGTTATAGGCCGACTTTTTTGATTACGTTGCTTAATTCTTCTTCGCTTATGTTATGTTTTTTTGCATATTCATAAAGAGGAACAAGATCTCTCGTTTTTGTTTTTTTCTTAAAAGATTGTGCTAATTTCACAAGATCATTGTTTTGCATACACTTCTACCTCATACCGTAAAGCAAGTTTTTCTTGCATAAGATCAACTTGCTTTGAGATATATTTGACATCGGTCTTAACAGTGGCAATTTCTTCTTTCAACTCTATGACATTAACAAGACTCCATCCTATCATTGCAACGATAGCGGCGGTCATAGGTGCTAGAATATATTTTACCAACTGTTCGTGTTCCATTTATTATCCAATACTATTGACCATTTTGAGAAGACTTTTACCCATAGCAATAGCATCGTTAACTTTTTCTACGGCGGCATCAACTTCTTCATCAACGTTAATATCACCACCTAAACCCAACTCAGTCATTGAATATTTAGCAAGTTCAACAATTTCATCCACAGATAAATCTTCAAGTTCTGGAATAACTTCATCAATATTCTCTACTGCAGGAGCAATTTTTTTGAGCGGATCAACAAAGTTTTTTGCATCATACCAATCAAAATCTCCATCTGCTAAACTAATTTTAATTGCATTAGCCATGCTGAATACAAACGCTAATACTTCTTTTGTTTCTTTTACTCCACGTTCTGACATTTATTTCCTTATGAATAAGAGTTGAGAAGAGTTCCGCTTGTATCAAAAACTTTTGGAACATAATGACCACCTTCAGATACAATTTTATCTGACACAACAAAATCACCATTTGCATGTAATGTTACATTATCCTGACCAACAGAAAATTTATAGATATCTCCTACTGTATCTCCAGCAGTTGTGGCTGACCATGCTATAGAAATTCCTTTTTCAATAGCAGTAGCACCTGTGGCCATATCTATATCATCACTATAATTATTATTGTTAACACTCCATGCCCATTTGTGAGGTGTAGTTGATATATTTGTTGTTTTAATATAATAAGTAACTGGAGAAGGACCTCCTGTATAAGTACCGCTTGGTGTAATATCACCAGTAGCAGGTGATCCGGCGGCATTATGAATCGATACACTACCAATCTGACCACCATCATTTGATCTAATAATAAATCGTCCTTTGAGATCGGCACTTGATCCTGGATGATTTACTTCAATTTCTGCCATTCTATGGGGTTCTGTTAGTGTAGTTAAAGGAACAATAACTGTAGACTTCCATACATCGTTTAATGTGTGTCCTGTCGTGGCACCAAAAATTATGTTGACCCCTTCAGCAAGATTCTGTACTCCATCAGATCTAACTTGAATATTAACTCCATTATAAGAGGATCCATTGTCGCTACTATATTGAAATGAATCAGGTGTACCTGTTGCCGTAATTTTTACTGCATAAGTTTTAGTTGAACCACCAGAATATACACCACCAAATGTTGCATCATTTAATCCAGTTCCAGTTGTTTGTGATGTCGGCCCAATACCGCTAGTAACATCGTTAAAGTCGGCATCACCATCCTTAAAACCATAAAATGTTATTTTATTTTGTCTAGCACCATCAGAATCTCCTTCTTCTGGTGAAAGTAATTCTAAATTTTGTCTTATTACTGCCATTTAACTCCTAAACATTTTTTGGTGTTCCTTCAGGATATGAGTCACCAACTTCAGGCATACTCATATCATGTAAATTTGGTCCTGCAGGTACGCAACCACCTAATTCATCGTGCATTGTGAATCCATCTGGACATTTTCCATCGGTTGGAGGTAAAGCACCAGTCGAATATTCTAAAGTCGATGATCCTTCTGATCTTTTTTTGCTATTTTTAATAAAAGTTCTGAATCCTTGCATTACCTTTACCGTATTTAAGATAAAGCATGGCACCAGTTAAACTATCTTTAATTATGATAGGTTTACTTGGATTTGCTCTACCGTATGCTCTTATTTCTTGACCTATTTCGTCACTACCAACATAATTTTCATATTTTGCATATTTCTTTTTACCGAATCGTGCTTTCATGAATACATTTGGGTCAACTGTGAAAACTTCTGCACCTGCAAATTTTTCTCTTTTTTTCTTTTTCTGTGCCGCCGTGATACCTGGAGGTTCTCCGTCTGGACCTACACCAATGCTTGCTATGTTTCCACTTCCTGCATCTAATTCATCAAGATATTTTTCTCTTAATGTAATCTGTTCTCTCACCAATTGTACGTCTTTTTCATCTGTTTTCATGAACTTGAAAAACTCTTCTTGTAAAAAACTCTGGTCTTGATAATGTCTGTAAGTCAAATCTTCTTTCAATAAAAATAATGCGGCGGCAAACGTAGCAAATTTCGATTTACCACCAGGGACTTTACCAAGAAGTTTTTTCAAGTTGAAAACAAGTGTATCTGATATGGTATATGCATCTTTTTCTGCCTGAGTTTTTAAGGTGCTTCTTCTTTTCAATACCTTACCTTTATCATCAATTATACCCAATTTATAAGCCTCTGTTTTATTAAATGGCGTTGTCAATTTTGTCAAAAATTGATATGCAAAGTATATATTTCCAGCAGACTTTAGTAAAGACATTAAATTTTCCTTAATTTATTAGCAATTTTCATATCAATTGATATGTCAGAACTAATAATTTCTTTGCCGTTTATTGTTTCAACAACTTCTGGCATATACTTTAAGAATACAAGAAATGTTTTTAATTCAACCCAATATTCTTGTGGTATTCTCAAAAATAAAATTCTAGTTAAAACTACAACAGGAAAAACATTAGATAACATAATTAGATGATTTAACATCAATCTTTCTTTTATTTCACCTGTTCTCTTATAACGATTAAATAATCTTTTAATGTATTTTATAATTTTCAAGTCATTATGAAATTCTACTTCGCTCAAGCATTGAGAGTTTTCATAATGTTTCATTGCATATAAAATAACATTATCTTCTGTCAAATTACTAAACACTATGCAGATTCTTTTTCTTCACGACCAACTCGGTCTAGAAAATATTTCGCACCTTGAATAGCACCATTAAGCATATCGCTTTGTTGCTTCAATTTTTCCAATTCTTTTTCCATATTATAAACCGAATAATCAACTTGTGTCTTATCATTCGTCAATCTTTCAACTTCAGCCTTAACAAAATCCTCGAGAGGTTCTAATATATCCTCTTTTGTGAAAGTACGAGCATATGTCTCGTTAGTAACATCTTTCCCAGAATTTGGCATAATAAATCTCCATATTATTCATTTTCAATAAAAGTCTCTCCTGTAAACTCCTCTAACTTTCGTATCATTCGTTCCATATTTATTCTAACAACTTTACCTGTAATCGTATTTCGTGAATAAAATTCCCATTCATTATCTTTATTATGTGGACCTAATTGCGTTTCATTACCACCTTCATCTTTAGTGAATAAATGGGTTTGAGTATCGTCTGCCCCTCCAGATACGTTTCTAGCATACAGATATGCTTGACCATCTGGCAATGAACTAGGTGCTACACCATTGCCAAAAACTAAAATATTATTTGCGGTTGCACCTAAATCTGATGAAGAGATACTTGTTGTACCAATACCTACCGCTCGTATTTTCATACTTAACGAATCAGTAGTTTTATCATAGAATATTTGATTACCTGCTACGGTTGCAGATAGTGTAACATTAGAATTAAATACTGTATTACCATGTACACTTAATTTTTGACCTACATTAACACTCTTAGCAATACCTACACCGCCTGTTACTTTTAATGCTCCAGTCGTATTAGATGATGAAGTTTGAGTACCTGTTACAACAACATTTGCTACCGTTACTTGTCCTGGTTTCGTAGCATCTAATGCAGTAAAATCTATTCTATTTTCACTATCAGTGTGCAGAAATCTTGAAACCTGTGTTTGACCATCATTGACAATCTGTAGTTTGTTTAATTCGTTTACATCTGCTAAACAACCGTCAAGTATATTTAATTCGGCGGCAGATGATGTAACAAGAGTTCCTCCAAGTTTTAACCCGTAAGTAGCAAGATCGTGACTGGCAACATCAAGACAAATATTTCCGTCTTTAACTGTTATTGTATCACTTGTTGAAGAAACAGTTTGCTCAAAATTTTCAATGGCATCTAGATCAGCAGAAGATAATGTATCTGATGTTCCAGACAATTTATTGAGATCTGCAACATCACCAGTAAAACCATCCAATTTATTCAATTCAGCGGCGGTTGACGTTATTATTACACCACCCAATTTTAATCCAATATCATTTCCATTATGTAATGCTATATCTAAATTTTGTCTAAACTCAGAATCATTGGCGGCACTAAATGTACCAACAACTTCTAATGATTTTTGTGGATTATTTGTGTTAATTCCTAATCTTCCGTTTGAGTCTTTGACAAACGTATACAATGTTGGGTGACTTCCAAGTTTAACACCTGCACTGGATGAAACAGTAGTATTTCCATGTATGACAACATTTGCCTGCGAATCATTTGTAATAATATTATCGGCCGTATCTAATTTACCACCCAATTGAGGTGAAGTATCGTCACTTAAATCTACCATGTTTACACCAGTTCCAGATGAAAACACTAGATTACCATTTAATAATCTTAAAAATTGTCCATTAGATCCTGCAGTATTTGGAAGATTATATGCATCACTTATTCTAATTACACCATTTGCACTTCCTTCATATGTTCCAAGATTTACGACTCCATTAGCAGAAGATATTTCGGTTCCATCAAGTATGATGTCTCCACCAAATATTAAACCAGTTGCATTACTTGCTATTCTGTCCGTTGCCAAATCTTCTAATAAAAATTGTCCGTCATCTGTTCCACTATCAGAAGCAGTACCATCTTCAAGAAGCAACCCACTTACGGCAGTCGTATCTGTATCTGTTAGAGACATTGATCCGCCAAAAACTAATGAAGACCCGTCTTGTATAATAACTCCATTACCTGCAATTATATGTTTCGCAACATCAATATTAACGTTTGAGTATAATTCGTCTTTCTTGGTATCTAATTTGATAAATTCAGCAGTACCATTAGAATTGATGAGAATATCATTATTAGCATGTATTGTCACTTTTGATCCTGCTGATGCAGATCCAACAACAACATTTCCTAATAGATCTAATTTACCACCAATATGTGTATTACCTGCAACGTTAGCGGTTCCAGACATCTCAACATTGCCTGAAACATTTACTGAACCGCCAAGATTTGTATTTGCGGATGTTGCAATTAGAATTGTATTTGATGTAAATCCTGGTAGAGTAGTATTGGCAGTGACAACTAGACTTGTTCCTGATACAGTTGTTTTTGTACCACTCAAAGTTGTATTTGCAGAACTTATAATTGAGTTGGCGCCTGATATAAAAAGATTTGCAGTGACATTTGCGGTCTGACCAGCAAGTGTAGTATTTGCTGATGTATTTAATGATGTTGTTGTTACAGTGACTTTTGTTGCTGAACCAATAGTAATTTCACCATCTGCATTTGATTTTATAAACTCTGTGTCATCTCTCAATTGAAGAGATTTATCAGTAGATATTTTAACATTGTCTGTAAAATTACCAAAGGCACCTGACACATTGCCAGTTGCAGTCATATCTCCAGATACATTTACATTTCCTGTTGTTAACACATCATCGACATATAGAAATCTATATCTATCTGAATTTGTACCTAAGTCATAGGTCGAATCTGATGAAGGAATTAAATGTGATCCCAAATCTGCTTGAAATGAAACTGTATCAGAGGCCGAGTCACCAAATGTTATTGTACCACCATCAGCAGTTATGTTTCCATTTGCATGTATATTTCCATGTACATTAAGGTTTTCACCAATCGTAACGCTTTTAGCAATACCTACACCACCTGCAGTAACAATTGAACCAGTTGTATTTGTTGTTGAAGTAGTTGCGTCCGTAATATTAACATTACCTGCGACCGATAAATCATCTCCGATTGCAGTATTTCCAGTTGTCGTAATATTACCTTTTACATAAACATTTGCAACTCCACTACCGTTTATGTAAACGTTAGCCCCAGAAATATTAAGATTTGCCGTTAATGTAGTGTTTGCAGTTATGTAATTATTTGTTCCTGTTATATTAACATTAGCACCACTCATCGTGACGTTTGATGAGACTACAGTATTTGTTCCGGCAATTGTTGTATTAGAAGTAATGCTTGTATTTGTCGCACCAATTGTTACTAATGCAGTATCGGCACCTTTTGGATTTCCTGCTCCAGTTGTCACTCCCAATGCAACATTACCAAAAAATGTTGTATTAGCATTAGAAGTTAAATTTGCACCATTAAATAAACTTAACGCCCCTGTTTGAGTTAAATTTGCAGATGAAGTTAAGTTTGATGAAATAACTGTATTTGTACCATTCAGAGTTGTATTACTAGCAATTGTAGTATTACCTGAGTTAATTATTGTATGTGAAGAGTCTGAATGTACTGTTAAATTTGCTTTATAAGTTGTATTTGAGTCAATAGTAAAATCAGTACCATTAAGATAAACATTTGCTCCAGATGAAGTTAAATTAGCCGATAATGTTGCATTTGCACTAATTTCTAATGCACCATTATGTCCTGTAATTTTTTGCACATAAGCATCTTTCCAAGATGCAGTTGAATTACCTATATCATATGTAATTGATGTATCGGGAGTGATATTAGAACTTAAATTAGTGATTGCACCATTACCAGTTAATGTAAAAACACCATTTACTGTAACATTACCATCGACAATTATATTTTTAGAAACACCTATACCACCTCTAAATGTAACACTTGCTGAAGTAGAATTTGATGCCCCACTTACGTTAGCAAAAACTATTTGAGGTTCTACATTAGCAAAGAATTTTTCAATCGAGATTTTTTTATTTGTAGGTGTTCCTGCAGGATCATCCACTACCAGCAAGATATCATCCTTGCTGATAGTGGTCATTGCAGTAAGACCTGATATGCGTTTATCTGCCATAGTCCTACTTTATGATACGAATACCTTTAAGATACGATACTTATATTAGTATTCGATGTTGCTAGTAACCAATAATCGGTTCCATTAATTTTACACCTTACTCTGGTATCGGCGGCTGTATCAGCACAATTAGCGGAAACCATAATATTATTGTTTCCTGTTTGGTGAGCATTCACAACATTATTTCCTGCATTTGTCATAGAGACATAACCAGATGCATTAGAACCCAACTCAAACAAATATTGAACTGGATAAGCACCAGGAGAACGATTCGCAGATGATCCATGCTCGTCATCTAAACAGATGAAGGCATCAGGTTTCATAGATCGTGTCGTACTATCTGAATCACTAAATTGAATCTTCATACCATATGCCCTTGCAGTACCTGAAGACCATGCAGTATTGATAGAACTATGTGTCGCACCATTAGTAATATCTACATGAACTAATGCTCCTGCTACAACTCCAGTTACATTAGCAAATGCACCTTGAACGTTAGCAGAAAATTTTGATCCATATAGAAATTGTACCGTTCTTGCACTAGATGATGTTTTGACGAAATTTGTATGCGAACTTAAAGGAATAGTATCACCAGATGTGGCGTCATTTCCTACGTTTTGAGTTGCGGCAACAAAAGTTCTACCAGAACTATCACCAGAGTCGGTTACGTGATTTAAGTTTCCAAAGAGATTGAAAACCGAAACTTTTTTATTTACCGGACTGCCACTAGGATCATCGACCACATGTAAGATATCAGCGGAAGCGATACCAGTGGACAGATCCGTTAAGGCCGTCATTTTCTTATCAGCCATGTTACTCCTGAGAGTGTTGGGACTCAACCAAGACTGTTCATACTATAAGAGAACAATAAAAGGGATGTTTTACTGTTCCTCGTTTTCTTGCTTTGTCTTCACACTATTATCGTTTATAAGTTGGTCTAGAACTGTTCTAGCACCATGTAAACCACTTAATTCATAACGAACATTTTCTTCTAATTTATTTAGTTCATCTTTCTCACGGCCAATACGATCTAATTCAAGAGTTTGTTCTTGAAAAAGTGCATCAATCTCGTTTTTTTTATAAACTAAAATTTCAATCAATTCATTATTTGTATACGTTTTTTCAATCGTTTTTAATAACGAAATATTGTCATCCATCATGTCTCCATAATATAATTAAAAATTAAGAATCAGGAAAATCATCGTCTTCCAGATCTCCACTTGTAATATTAACACACACTAAAGGTTCATAATATGCGTGTGTAACTGCGGTTGAAGTACCTTCAGTATACCTCGTTTTTGTTCTTTTTGCAACAAAACCTTGTGAAATACCGCCTTTACCATCATCAGTTGCGGCGGCAACTTCGTCTGCATCTACACCAAAGCAGTTATCTCTTTGATCTCCTTGTGGTGCATTACTATCTGTACTTAGATATGCAGGTTTACTTGCTACGTTGTCTATAACTCCCCAAGACATAGTTTCTCCTCTTAGTTAAATTTACTCTTATATTTTTCATAGGCTTCTGGTGATGAGAAACCTTTCTCAGACCATTCTGAACTTGCTACAACTTTAGGAGCAGGCTTAGGTGCTGGAGCAGGCTTAGGTGCTGGTGCTACAGGCGCTGGTGCTACATCCTCAATTGTTGCGGACTTTACTTCTGTTTTTTTGGCTTTTGCCATATCATCTCCCAAATCCAATATTAATTAATTGTTTAACAGAATTTTTTGCATTAAAAGGTGTATGTAAGACACCTATACCACCATTATCTCTCCATTCTTTAACATTTTTTGGATGATCATCAATCAAAACGTTACCTCGACCATCTCTTCCGTCAGTTGCAAAGTGTTTTTTATCTTGTCTTTGCACTGTATATACTCTTGATTCATCTATTTTAAGATATTTCTTACACCATTTCTTTTTATCTATTGATGCCTTCTCAAAACTAGATTTTGGAGCGGCTGTCAATATGTATGGGTCGAATTTTCGTATAAAATTCCACAAAACTTTATAATCTGGCATTGGTGGAAGATTGAAAAAGAAATCAGGTTGATTGTCTAGAATAGACCAACGTGTCTCTCTATTTGCTTCACGAAAATCTACACCAAGGGCATCGGCCGCTCCACCTAGGAAATCGACCAATACCATGTCCATATCGCAATAGATTTGCGGTTGATCAAATTCTCTTAGCAATTGCTTCAATGTTTGCTCTCATTTGATCCATCATACCTCCAGTAGTATATTTTTTACTATACTCTTCGGCATATTGGCCTGGTGAAAGTTCCTTGACAGTACCTTCTGTACCTTCACTATCTCCAACTACAAATGAATTTTCTGCCGTTGTGACATTTACACCAAATTCTTTAACCATTTCTACAAATTGTTCCATGTCAACGTTTGGTCCAAAAAAATTGATAACATCTGTTTCACAAATTGTAGCGAGAGGTCCATGTTCATATTCTAATCTCATTCTACCAGATTCTCCAATCGGAAACATCTGAAAACTTTCAGGATGTGTTACAGAAATACCCATCATGTAACTTACCATATCCTCAAATCTCTTAAACATATCTTGACTATTAACGACAACTGAACTTTCTCTGATCAACTCGTTTGGTTGCCCTGGTGTATTCTGCTGATAATTTTTTGTAAGTTCATCTGTACCTACTTCACCAGCACCACCTTGACCATCAGCAACGACTTTATTACGCTCAAGTCTTCTGTTCTCTTGAATTTTATTCAACTTACTGACATTTTTTGAGAGTTCTTCATTATATTTTTTCATATTTTTCATATGCATTGCTCTGTCTTTGTGCCCTTTGTCAATACCTGCTTTTCTATAACCTGGCTCACCTTTATCTAGAAAACGTCCATGTCTTTCCAATTCTCTAAAGTCTCTTCTTTTCATAAGTTTATCATGCATTCTGTTGGCTTGTCGGCTCTTTTTAAGCCCATATGTCCTATCTTTTGGTCCCATACCAATACCTTTTGTATTGGCTTGTTTATCTATTTTACGGGCCTTGTGAATCGTATCCATTATTTTTATATCAGAAATCTCATTTACTTCTGCTTCTTCATTAGCAAGACCTGTCTTTTGATAACCTTGAGATGCTTTCTTATCTCTTAGTTTCTTAAACATATCTACACGTTTTGCAACGGTGGCTTTGTCCATTGGCAGAGAATGACCTTCATCCTGTTGCTCTTTTTCTGCTCTTTCTTTTTCATCTTGATCGGAATGAATTTTTTGAGTCTTTGCTAATTTGGCCTTAAAAGATGATACCGCACGTTTGATATTAGACTTATCCATTTTATGCTTCTTAATTGTACCACCTTTTGCTTTATAATCAGCAATTTGTTTTGCATATGCGGATTCAACTTCATTAATCTCGTTACCTTCTTCGTCATCATGAGGAATAGGTTCACCGTTTGCATCTTTTTCGTGATGTTCTTCAAGATCAGAATTATTTACTGTATATGTCTGAATCTGCTCTTCACGAGGCATCGAAAGATATGTTTGTGCAAGCATATCGGCAGTAGTAAAAGCACCATCTGTCATCGTATTAAGTTGATGCTCTTCTTTCATACCCGTCTTACGCTTACCCATTGCCTTTTTAATCGCATTTCTGCGTTTCATAAGGTAGTTATCAGATGAATCCTTATCACCATCATTATCGACATCACCATCTTCTTGGCCGACAGGATCCAATTTTTTCTCGTTTGTTGGAATCATTTTAGTCTCCTCTGGAATTACTTCCTCAATATACATATTGAGTTCGTATCGTTTGTTATCTAGGTTTGCAACCTGGACATGTAAGTTTTGCTTCTTGTCCGTACCTAGGATATAACGATTTGTTTTACCGCTAGAAGGTTTTCTTGGACCTGTTGCAACTTTATTATCGATATCATCTTTATCGACTGTGTATCCTCTTTTCTTTGCAACCGCATAAGCATGTTGCATAGCGGATGAGAAATCTTTATGATAGAGTTGGTAATCAGACTTTCTTGCTTCATCTAATCCTGCTCTTTCTCTTTGTCTTTTCTCTCTTTCTTTTTTCTCGGCTTGAGCAGTTTTTCTATTAGCATAAGGTGGTATTTTCATGTCATATGCCTCATCATGAATATCATAATTCATATTCAAGTAATTATCAAATGAAGGTGAAAGTCCCTTATATTGTTTCATTATTTGTTTTGGAAATGTGCGATTCATCATGTCTAATACAAAATCTCTTGGGTCTGTATCACCTTCGATATCTTTCGCACCTGGCATAATACCAGCCATTGCTTTCTTTGCAATATTCTCAAAATATGATTTATCAATACCACCACTTCTATCAGAATATCCTTTTAGTTTTGCACCAAATGCCATGAGATCTCTTTTTGCATTTTCTTCAAGTGCTTGATTGTGTGCATGTTCTAACTCTTCTTTGCTAAGAGTTTTCTTGATAGAATAATCAGCAAATTTTTGTGCTTGTTGTGCTTTTTTCTTTGCTTTCTTAGGATCTGATACTGACATTTCTCCTCTACTTTTCCTATCCGCTTTGTCCATGGCACGATATGCTAGATCACCTGACATCTCCTTCACTGGTTTTCCTCCCTGAGAGATTATACCTTTATGACCTTTCTTATTCATAGAAGCAAGATGTGATTTTGCATCGTCATGACTGTCAAAACTTTTTACAGTAATTTTACCAAACTTTGTTTTTGCAGTTTTTACATCGTACTTTTCACTAATCTTAGTATCTTTCATTTTTGGTTTTGTATTCACTTTTTCTGCTTTCTTTTCAAGTTTAGTCTCACTCTCTTTTTCTTCTTTTTCTTTTTTTAGAATGCTTCTAATACGTTCCACTTCGTCCTTAGAAAATTTAGCCATTGGATTACCTGGATCTTCAGGAGGAGGCGGAGCCGGTGCCTGTTGTTCCTCTTCTTTAGGTGTTCCATTAGCCACACCATTACCGTTTCCATTGGCTTTGGCTTCCTTTTCTTTTTTCTTTTTATCGTCAGGGTTTTCACCTTTTTGATAATGATGAACATGTATGTCACCCTGTTCTTTCATTTGTGAAAATGGTCCGTCGTGAAGTGTATTAAGCATTTTTTCTCCTACCAGGCTTTACAACTCCAGTACCTCGCTTTTGTTTTAGGTCCTGGGTTGTCGCAATTATGGCGAGCCCTAAAGGACCTTCGCCTTGCTGGATTATCTTTTTTGATTGTCATATTCTTGTCGCCAAAGTTTACTTTAACAACTTTACCGGCGGCATTTTTAACGAAAACTTTTGATTTTTTTACATCACCTGGAAGTCGCTTATTTAATGGCACATCTCTTCCTTGATATTCTGCTTCATCAAGTTCTGCATCATCTAATTCAACTTCCTCTGACTTTGATCCTGCAGGCACACAGTTGGGAACCATTCTGTCTCCCTTCTTTTTCATGCCTCTCTGAACATATCCTGTCCAACATTCGTCAAATTCGCAATAATTCTTGAAACTTTTCATGGCTCCCTTACTTTTTAATTAGTCTCTTACCGCCTTTTTTAGTTGATGAAACGAGTATCGGATCACCTTTGCGGTCAGGATTTGGATCGTGTTTACGCTTTGCCTTTGCGGCGGATGCTTTCTCTTTTTTAGAAAGTTTTGCTCTTGTCTTATTTGACATACATTTAGGTTTAGGTCCGTCACCTTTTCCATCACCGTCTTTATCATCCCTAGCACAATCACCAACAACCTCACCTTTAGTGTTTACTCTTTTCCATCCACCATCAGGATGAGATTTACTAAACCAGTTTCTTAGATCTTCGTCAAAGTTTCTAAATGATCTCATTTTGCTTTCTTCCAACCACCGCCTTTTCCTTTATACCACTTGGCGGCCCAACCATTCGCATAAGCGGATGGATATACATCAAACTTTGACTTTGCAAGTGCCTTTGCTCTTGACCAAAGTTTTGGATTTGTAGGTTTGTTTTCTTCTTCAATAACTTCTTCTTCGAGACCAATATAAATGTCAGTAAACTTTTTCATATCTTCCTTATAAACTTGTGTACATTCCTGTTACTTCTGTAAACACATCTTGTAATGCATCTGCATATACACCAGTTACAGAACGAACTACTTTATAATCCATTTTTCGGATTCTACCGAAATCCATTTTGTATGTATCATCAGGCATGTATGTAATCTTAACATGATTAATGCCTTTTGAGTTTTTACCTATTCTCATGTGCAAAGACTTCTCTTTTTTATCGACCATGAGATTTTTAGCACCAGTCATAACCATAAACTTATTACCGCCTAATTGTTGAAGAAGTGTATTAGGATCAAATTCCCAATCTTCTTTGACTGGTTTCTTTTTTAGTTCTTTAATTTTTTGATTGAGTGTGCTTTCACTCTGTACTTTCTTTGGTAGACCTTTATGCTTTGTGCTTGCAAAGTCTTTGACATCTTTTTTGCTCATGTCCTGAGCCGCCTTCTCTGCTTCTGGTGAGCCACTTGCTTCACCTTTTTGTATTGCTCTGACAAGACCAAAGAATTTCTGTTGTTGTTTTGATACTGCTTTTTCTTGTAAAATATTAAGATTGACCACACCACTATAATCTCTGTCCAAAGATTCCATTTCTTTCATAACAGATTCATTTTCGTACATTTCAGAATTTGTTAATGCCTTTCTCAAACTATTTTCATTTGTGCCAACCGCATAAACTTTGTCGCCATGATAACCTGAAGTAATGAATGATTTCTTCTTTGCAATAGCATCAACCATTTTCTTTTCATTACCCTTATCTCTTATCAATATTCCAAAATTAGTATGTAGACCTAATTCTTCTAAAAATTCGTAAGGTGAATTTACAAGTTCTTTTAAGTTTTCGTTGAAAAAATTAGTATCTACAGGTTTGATTAATATAAAATCATTCGATTTACCTGGTCTATAACTAACACTAGGGCGTAGATTAGAGGTAGGATCTGTATCTTTTACACCTACAAATACATGAGGTCTAGACATCTCTTGTATTTCTGTTTCTTCTCGGTAACTCAATCCACCTTGTTTCATCATTTGAGAATATGTCTTACCCCTGGCAAAACCTTTTTTCCAAGACTTTTCCAAATCTTGTCTATCTTTTCTGTTACCCTTCAATCTTAATTCTAATGCACGATCACTCTTATTAGGTTTATCACTATCTGCCATCTTAGCACTAGCACTATGATACGTAGAAGCATCTAATTCTTGTACAGGTTCTCTATCAGTAAATCGTTTATCTCTTGGTGTTGCTCGTTTTACCGTTACATTTTTTCTATCAGCAGATGATCTAAATCTCATTTTTTCTTTTTGTTTTGTTCTGGCTATGCTACTTGTTTTTGTCTGATATCTTCCTGTTGGTGTGCTTACTACAACATCAGTAGCCTCGTCCATATTCATCCATTCCTTAAACTGCTCATCTGTATCGTCTATATTCTTGTTTTCAAGAAGATGAGTGTTCACTTTCTGCATAGCGTATTGCTCTTTGACCTGTCCTATTTCGTGACCAAGTTTATATTGCTTTACCGCTTTTTCGTAAATAGATTTGAGAACACCTAAAGAAATACCAGAAATCTCTGCTTTTTTCTTTAATACATCCATTATATCTTCATCTATTTTTTCTCTCTTAAAAATATTTCTGAATGTCGTTGTTTTCATAGTTACCTTCTCTGGTATAATTTCTTGTTGCACTTTAATTTTTTCAGATAGTGCTTGTAATTTTAGACCTTTACGAATTTCATTGAACAACGATTTCGCATCTTTGTCATTCAATCCTGGCAGACCTTTTGCAAACTCATCGAATTTGCCTTGAACTGCAAATCCTCTCAACTTTGATGCTGACATACCTGATACACCTTCAGCATCAGGATCTCTCTCACCTGCTGAAACAACATCTATCGAATCGAAATTATAAAATCCGTGAGGCTTATCTTGATTGTTATATTGTTTTAGAAGTTTGCTAAAATCATTAACTCTATCTGACCCTACAACCATAATTAATTTTTTATAACCCTTACTGTAAAGAGATGAAGCGGCGTGGAGTGCGGTGGGCTCTTTTGGAAAGGTTCTAGCATTCACATCTCTACCAAACATCTTCTTGGCATAGTGAATTTTTCGCTCAAAAGGAAGTGGATTCTTTTTAGCATCTTGACTTGAACTTAAATACACGAACCAATCAGCAGAACTTCTACCGGCGACATTCTTCAACTTATTAAGAAGTTTTTCGTGTCCAATAGTAGGAGGATTCATTCTACCAAATGTGAAAACTGCGGTTCTTCCTTCTAGTTTTTCGTGTAAATCTTTAAGTCGCATGTAAATATTTATTCACCTTCGTAAGGTATAAGTTCGTTATTTTCACCAACGTAAAACCTTATGCCTTTATGTTCAACAATAGTATGAGTTGCCTCAAAGGCTTCTTTTTTTACTTTTTTACCCTTCTTAACAGTCTGTAAGACTCTCTGATATACTTCTTTATTATCCATAATAAGTTTAAGAAGTTTGTCAAAAATCCTCATAACCATCATACGTTGTGGCAACGTAGGTGTCTTACCATCATCAAGGTCTTTCATAAGTTTTGTGAATAACGCAAGTTCATCTTTTGCGATAAGACCTTGTGTGGCTAATCTTCTCAATCTTGTATCTACACCTTCGGATAAAGTGATATCAATCATTTTACCATTAAGTGTTTCAAGCAATTGTTTTTCTTGATCTAACATTTATGCTCCCTTTGACCAGTTTTTGGCGGCATTGAAATTTTGTCTTGTAAATTCAAGACGGTCTACCAGTTTCACATACTGGTCAGATTTTAACTTATCTACTGCAACAAAACCCTCAGGATTTGTCACCCTAAAACCATCATCATCTTGCAAAAAGGTTTTAGTCATCGTATTTACTTGTTCCAATTTTCTTAATATCAATATCTTACAGGCAATTAACATATTTTGCATCTCAAAAATTTGAGAAAGTTGTCTCACATTTGATTGAAAAAATCTTAAAAATTCTTTTTGTGCCTGTTGTTTTCTTAAACGTGCTTTTTCTGTCTTTAATTTATTTAATTCTTTGTCAAATTTTTGTTTCAGATAAACTATTAATCCTCTTGCATGTGCATCAGGGTTTTCTATCGGACGCCCTTCTCGTATTTTTGTATTAGTGTATGCTTTAATTTGTATATTTACGTCCTTATGATTCTGAATATATTTAAGAATATTCGGATTTAATTGCTTAAATAATCTTCCAGCACCCGATAGAATTCCTGTTATTTGTGCCGTTTCTTTTTCGGTCATAGATGCGGAACCACTAACATCTTCATACTCTGCATCTCTAAACCAAACATTTGGTGTTTGTGTCATCTGTGAAACATCAACATCAAAATTAGCATCCATCTCTGGTAAACTGTCACCAACATATCTTGTATGAAATACAATGCCTAACTTTGATGTCGATATTTGTTTAGCCAAATCACTCTCTTTTGGCACTGCATAAACGATAGTATTCGGCTTAAAAATTAAATAATCAACACCATCAATTGTTTCATCCTTGAGTTGTTCTGGTACGTACATTAAATCACCTTGCACAACACCTTTAATATTCAACTCTGGTAAATATTGTAAACAGAGTTTTAATTTATAATTAAGACTCTCATATCCATCACCAGGATGATTTTTATCTATATCTTCTGGAGTATAATTTAACTTAGCATTTTTTGCAAAAACACCTTTTGTACCTACAAAAAACTTCTTATTTTCAGGATTTGTTCCTGCAAAAATAGCAGGCGCACCATCCCATTTAACGGTGATGCGAACCTGCTTTCCGCTTTTCGTGGATCCAGCAAGCATATCTCTCAATCCTCTGAGAAAATTTATTGCTTGTCGTGTTCCGTCTACTCCATTATTTAGAATCTCATCTTCTATATGTTCTAGATGTAAATTCTTCTCTTCATTTATAAATTTTCTGAAACTATGCATTTATTTCCACGCAACTCGTTTCATAGTATTTATGTTTATTAAAGATTTAGTATAGTAGAATGTCGGCAGGATTGTGTGGGGTTGGAATAATCAAAGGCCCAAAAACCTATTGATTTACAATAACTGGCATTTTGCTGACCAGCGAACAAATCTTCTATGCTTATGTCATCACCACGTACACATGTCTCTTTGACTTTCCAGCAAATCCATTCAGGATGTCCTATGTCACGCAAATATGCATATGATGAAAGATAATGAGGTGTTACACTCTCTTCTTTCATAGTATTTAATTTAAGATCTGTCTTTACTGATTCCTTGAATTTAGTGAAATCAGTTTTTACGACAACTTCAACTTTCTCTTCTTGAACCAATTCTGTTTTACAATCAGGACAATCACCTTCAGGCGTCATTGCACAACCTACAATACTATCATCACAAGTTTGTACAATTTTTGATTCTTTGACTGTTCTACGTTGCCATTCTGGTTCTTTTTTGATACTCGGCTCAATTGCTACTTCTGCTTTTTTCTCTCCATGAATAACAAAAGGCAACTTTGTTACTTTTGCCCTTGGTTTTTCAAGAGGTTTGAGCATCGGTTCTTTGCCTGGCTCTATAGTTACAAGCCATTCTTGACCATTCATTTTGATGATTTTAGTTTCTGTAGCAAGTGCTTTCTCGTACAGAAATGGAATACCAAAATATATTGCAACTAAAATTAATAGAATGAATCGTAGCATACGACCTCTTTGATTGGGTTAACAAAAGAGAGATAATCTCTCACTCACAGGATATATTTTATCAAAAAGTGTCGATTATGTCAAGTATTTTTTTCAGTCCTTCACCTGAAATATCATATTCACCTATTTTATCTGAAACGTCTTCATCATTCTTGAAAACTTTAAGATCTCCATCATAACCATTTTCATTTTGTAAACCAACAAGAATAATACTATAACCTTTGTATTCAATTGTCATGGAAAATGGTTCGTTGTCGACCGATGATACTTTTATCATGAGAAATTAAACTCCGCAAATTCTTTCTTGAATTTCATTTTACCTCCAGTTGCTTTATCGAATGATGGCTCATCGTCATCTTCTTTCCATGGAGCATTAAATTTACCTTTTTTTGTTTTATTTTCTGCCATGCGATCTATCAAATCATCTTGTGCAGATTCTTCAAGATCGTATAACTTCATTTTAGCACGATCAATACCAATAACAAATCTCTTTGATGATGTTGGATCGTTATATCTATTCTTGAGTTGTTTGACCAGCATTTGACCAAGACCTTCAAGTTCTTCAGTAGATATTAAAGCGAACATCAAGTCAGCAGTTGCAGGAAGACCAAAAGATTCAGATGTGTCTTCAAGACCGACATCTGTACTCGTGAAACCTGAACGTGTGGTCTGCGTGGCTGACACAATTGGCACATCATATTCTACTGCCATGCCACGCAGTTCTTCAGCAATAGATTTTATGAATGTGTAAGAATTTACATTCGCACCTTGCTTCAATCTTGCAGATGAACAAATGTTGAGATAATCAACAAAAATAATCTGCGGAACAAATTGTCTTTTGAGTTTTAATTCACTCAATAAATTACGAAAATGATTTGTATTAGCGGCGGCAGTCGGATACTCTTTGACAATTAATTTACCGTCTGTCACTTTGCTTATACTTGCGACTTTTCTATCATACAAATCTTTTGGCAATTGTTTCAGATCATCAAGTGTAATGTTCATCAAATTTGCATCAATTCTTTCTGCAATCTTTTCTTCTGCCATCTCAAGCGTAATGTATAAAACATTCTGACCTTGAGACAAACAACTGGACGCCATGTGACACATGAACAAAGACTTACCTACACCAGTACCTGCAATTGCAATATTGAGAGTTTTGTTAGGCAGACCACCATTTGTAATTTTATTGAAATATTCTAAATCAAATGGTATTCGTTGCTCTACTTGATGATATGATTCATATCTTGCTTCAGCATCTTCAATATAATCATGACCGATATGAGGATCAAAACAGACTGCAAGTGCATCAGACAAAATTGCAGGAATCGCACCTTTGTCTTTCTCTGTTTTCTTTTGACCATCAATAATTGAAATAGATTCTAGAACTGCATTATAGATCGCTTTATCTTGACAAAATTGTTCTGTGGTATCAATAAGCCATTCTATTTCTGATTGCTCATTCTTGTTTGTCTCATAATCGTTAAGTCTTTCTATGAGACCCTTGAACTGATCTTCTTGTAATTTAGAATTTTCATTAAGTTCAATTACAAGAGATTCCTTTGTTGGTGATACATTATATTTCTGAATAAATTTATTGATTTCCTCAAACAAGATTTTATCTGTGTGTTCAAGAAAATAATCATTCTTCAGATATGGTAACGATTTTCTGACAAAATCATCATTGTATAAGAGGTTCCTTAAAATCGTATCTTCTAGTCTTTCCATCCTCGCTTTCGTCTACTTCGATGTTTTCTTGGATAACTTCAATAAGAATGTCACCAATAAGTTGCTCAAATTCTTTGCCTTCTTCATCAGCATATTTCTTATCGACAATTTCTTCTGGTATCTCAAGTATATCATACTCAAATTTATATGTCAACGTACCGTCATCGTTTGGTTCTTCATTGACGCCAAATCTATTATACTTGTATATTACATCTTGAAACTTGCCTTCCGTTATACGGAAGGCTTGTTGCTCATCATTATCATTCTGTGGATTCGGTACTATCTGGTACCACTTCTTCATCGACTGATTTTGTTCCATATAAAAACTTTTCTTTACAGAAATCGTCAATCTTTTTCATGACATCATCTGTAAAATATTTTTCAGGTTGTTGCAGAATTTGTTTACCAAACATTTTTGATCCGTCTGGTAACTCAAAACGTGTAGAGACTTTAGTGAAGATACCTGCTTCTTCTGCAAGTTCAAGCATACCATACCATCTGTCTAAACCTTTGTCGTATGTGACAAGAGCATCTACCATTTTATTTTCCACTGTTAATCTAGACTTGTGATTTTTGCAGTGAATAATATTACCAATAACTTCTGTTCCTTCTTTCTCTTTTCTTTTTGAGAGAAACACGATATTACTTGATGCGTAATACAACCCTGTACCACCACCCATCACTTGTTGAGGAAACATTACACCTACTTGTGAATATGTATGATTTGTTACAAGCATAGGAACTTTTGCTTTGCCTGCTTTGAGTGTCAATACTCTAAATGCACCTTTTACAAGGGCGGCTCGTGTCATGTCTTTTGTCTCTTTACCATCAGCAATATCAGTCAATTCTTTTGATGTAGATAGCATACCAAGACTATCAAGACAAATCATCATAGGCTTACGTTCCTGATCGGCAAGATATTTGTCTAAAATTTTTGTTGATTGATGTGCAAACTCTTGTATTGATGCGACTGGTAACATGACCATACGAGAAGAATCAATACCTCTCTTCTCAATCATGTCTTTTGTTATTGCAGATTCAGACTCAAAGTAAAGAACACCACCGTCAGGATTATCTGACAAAAACTGTTTGACAATGCCCAATACGAAAAATGTTTTTCCTGTAGCCGATTCTCCAGCAAAGGCGGTAATCTTGTTTCCTGGAAGCCCGCCATAGATACTTCCCGATAATAAAGCATTGAGAGCATAACTACCGGAATCGATAAAGGATTCGACATCACCTGCTTCAACACCATCAGCAACCAATCCAGCATATTCATTTCCTGTCTCCTTAATCATGTCTGTCAAAAAACTCATAACAACTCCTTAAACAAAAAAATTATCAATTGTATATCTCTTTTCATAGTCCCAACCTACGCAATTCAATATGTCTTTCAACGGATCAAGAAATGTTTTCTCAAATTGCGTATCGTAGTCAATAAATTTATGTAAGTCAAATTCAGCAGGCAACGTGTTACCCATACTGATAACTGTATCACCTACTGGATTTGGTGTTTTAAGATACGAAAACTTTATCTTCTCACCCTCTTGAATGATCTGATACTTCTTCGTAAGTTTATGTTGCTTCAGCAAATTATTATGTATAATCGTGCCTTTCACATGTATTGGTGTACCTTTCTTATACAACATCGTTGCATCACTATACTTTGCAATACCTTTAACTGAACGTGGAAACGCAACATCTTCAGGTGGTAATGCCTCAAATTGATTACGAAAACTTTCAACGAATGCAATCATATCTGCTTCAGTATCATTCATCAAAATCTTGTATGCATCAGCAAGTTTCTGTCTCACAATAGCAGGTGTTGAAGATTTGACTGATTCAAGACCTTTGACTTTGATTTTAGGTTTCTCAAATCGTACACCTTCACTATCATGTACATTAATGATATAGTGTTTCTTACCAGTCCAGATTGCTCTGTCAGCAAGAACCTCACGTTTCATGAACATCTTTTGCTGATATGCATTCATGTATTCACGTAGACCATTAAACGATCTGTCAATACATTCTTGCAATTTACCATCACACACTTTGTCAAGAAAGTCAATTACCTTTGTCTTGTCACTTGTATCATCAAATACACTCTTTACAAGATCTTCAAGATTAACATAGATTGAATCTGTATCAGATGCAATGACATAATCTTTATCTTCTGTTTTAAGTATCTTGTTTAGATATTCATTCACATCTCGCTCAACCCATCTGGTAGATAATTGACCACCAGTAGTAATTGCTTCCGCACATCTCACATCAAAGAAACGAAAATACTGATTACCCAAAGCACCATAAGCAGAATTCAGTTGAATCTTTCTTGCCATCTGCATATTATCAAGTCTTGCAACTTCCTTAGACAATCTTACACGTTCAGACGGATTCTTTTCATTCTCGTATAGTTGTTGAGTTTCAAGCATTTGTTTCTTAAACTTGGATCTCTCATTATACATACGCTCCATCATAGCAGGTAGAAATCCTTGCATGTCTCTGCGAAAATGATAACCATTTGCGGCCATGCTCAAGTTCTGTCTCTTGCAATATGATGTGTTCATTTCTCTACCGAGAAGTTTATCAACTGTCACTGCTTGTGGCGGATAATCAAGAACCATAGTTTCAGGTGACACATTGTACTGCATAATCAAATGCGGATACAAACTATTCAAGTCAAATGACACAACCCAGTTGTATGCACCAGGTTCTGGTTCTTTCACATAAGCACCTTCATATGGATTGTCCTTGAAAGTATCTTTCTTTGGTGGTAGTACAATACCTTTGCCACGCAATTCATTATATATCAAAGTGTCCCACATTCTTACTTGTGTGAAGACATCTGTGAAATTCACTTTCGCATCATATGCAAGAACAACTGCGGTCTCAATCAATTTTAGTTTGTCTTCAAGTTTATCTACAAGGTCAACGTCTTTCACGTTGTAGTCCATAAACTTCTGAAAGTCTTGCTTATACAACTGATGCAAATTGTCAAACTCTGAATAGTCTAGTTTGCGTTCACCAAGTTCTACGTGTGCAATATGATCAAGTCTGTAATTCTCTTGTTGTGTATATGTGAACTTACGATAAAGATCAAGATAGTCAAGTGTGGCGGCACCAACTAACTCAAATGCTTGTTGCTCTCGTGTGCCACCAAAACCCATTTGATTAACTGTTCTCTCACTTACAAACTTCCACGGCGACAATCTCTGATATTCTGGTTTATCAAACAAACGATTCATACGATTGACGAGAAAAGGTATGTCAAAAAACTTTACGTTCCAACCAGTCACGATATCGACATCAAGTTTTTCCCAGAAAGAAAGAAACTCTTGCAACATGTGAATCTCATTAGAACATTGTACATATGTTACATTCTCATCGCTTGGTGTATATTGACCACAACCAAAAGAATAGAATTTTCCTTTGACTTTTACGGTAATTGATATGACTTCTTCTGACGCAATTTGTGGATCAGGAAAGCCATTCTCTGAACCAGTCTCTATGTCAATGTTTGCAATACTGATTTGATTGATATCATAGTAGATATCGTTAGGGAAGTTATCAGCAATAAAACAATAATGAAAGTTTGTATTACCATAAATCTTGAAGTTATCTACACCTTCGTACTTACGAATGAAATCTCTTGCTTCGTTTATAGAACCACACGGAACTTCTGATACGTTCTCACCCTCAAGGGTTTTCCATTTAGATTCTTTTGCTGAAGGGATGAATAGGGAAGGATTGTAATCTACTTTTTGCTTGAAGTGCCGGCCTTTGTCATCTATGCCACGATAGAAGATCTGACCTTTTACGTTTTGGACGTTAGTATAAAAACTCATGTATTAAATTTGGTATATCTATATTGATAGGGACTCCCAATTTTATCTAGTTTATCATAACACAAAAGTATGTGCTTGTCAATCCAAGTTCGTTTGGATTGAAAAGCACCTATTAAAAATAAAAACTGTAAGTATGTTTTCCAATATAATGCTTTTACGGTTTCCATGGCAAATACTTGCCTTTTGTTTTTTGATTTATAATTAATCCATTATGGCGATTAGACCCATCATTTCTATACGAACAATGGACCCATCCACTATTTGGATCGCCCTCTGGATCGTGAAATTCTAGTATAATCTGGTCAAAATCACAGTTCTTATAAACCCATGTCGCTAATTCTTTATTTGATAGTCCATTGATCTCAAAATCGGCGGCCTGGCCTTTTGCATGTTGTGATTTACCTGAACTTCCCACTGCTTCACATAATTTAACTGACCTGAACCCAGAGTTAATACGGACTGCTTTGCCGAAATGTTCTCTGACAGGTTGAAGAATATGGCAACAAAGATTTGTTAATGCAACAACTTCTTCTACCGTAGGTTCGTTTGGTATATTTCTACGAATAGCGGTATCTGAAAATGTCATTTCTTTTAACGAAAAATTCTTTGTCAGTTTCAAGTTTTGCTCCTAAAAAAGGCGGTCCGAAGACCGCCTCAAAAGTTATACTACTTTATGATCTACAACTTTCACTCCATCATTGATTGGAATTTCACGAGGTTTCTTTTCCTCAGGAATTACTCTTTCCAAGTCAATAGTAAGAAGCCCGTTATACAGGTCTGCACCCTTCACAACTACATCGTCGGATAGGGTAAATCTACGAGAAAATTGCCTCTTCGCAATTCCACGATGAAGGAAGTCTTTATCTTCCTCTTTTTCAGAGGGAACGGTCTTAATTGAAAGTGTGCCGTCCGCCACTTCTACCTGTAATTCGTCTTTAGAGAATCCAGCGAGTGCCATCTCAATTTGATACGCAAACTCACCAGTTTTTTTGATGTTATATGGAGGGTATCCTGTGCTTGCAGTAGCACCAGAATCAACATCAAATAGACGAGAGAAAAAAGAGTCAAATCCAACACTTGCTTGGAATGCTCTTTCAAAGTCTCGGATGTTTTGTGGGAATGTTATAGACATTTGACTATTCAACATAATTATCTCCTATATTAGCGAGATTAGTTTTGGAGTTACGCAATGGCTAACTCCGTGTGGCAATATGCCACAAAAAGAGGTGCCCTAAATTGGCACACCTCATAACAACTATAATTCTATTTATAAAAAATTATACCACAGATTTCGGATTTGTCAAGTTCCTGTGGAGCCAAACCCACCATCTCTGTCAGTCTTTTGTTGTGGTCTTTCTTGAATTTTTTCAATAGAATAATATTCTGTTCTTCTTAATTCTGCTTGTGCTATTCTGTCACCATGACATACTTCTAAAGCATCATGACCTATATTAATCATTATACAGTTACATTCTTCTACGTAATCTTCATCTATAATACCTACATTATTTGCAGTAATTAATCCATTCTTTAATGCGTTACCAGAACGAGGATGAACTTTGATATAATAACCAGGAGGTATATCAAAAATAATTCCTGTTGGTATAAGATATCTCCACTGAGGTATCATATCAATACAATCTTGGTCTAAAATCATCTCTTTTTTATGACCATATTGATTATATGCTATAACAGTTTCACCTCTTCTGAGATAAGCATTAATATCAAAACATGCTGATTTTTCTGTTGCTAATGACGGCACTTCGACATCATTATGTAAACGGAAAACACCTAATTTTTGTTGTATTTTAATTGAATCCACGGTACTCCAATAATCAACTGAATCACCCATGTCAGGACTTTTTGCCAATATTATATTTGGGAGTAAGTGTCCACTCTTCTTTCTCTGAAAATGAAAGTATTTTTAATTGATTGAGAGATACAACAGGATCTTTTGTTTTTTCTGGCTCAACTATTGTAAGCAATTCCCATTCTGCTAAAAGATTTGTAATTGTATTTCTTCTTGCAATATCATTTTCTGAAAAATTTGTAGGCTTACCATCTAGTGCAAACAATTCCTTGAAATGCACAATATAATATTTCTGTTGTTTGTGTAGAATATGACAAGACTGGTATAATGTCTTGTCTTTACGTGATGCGACACCAATACGTGTTAGTGTCTCTTTGATTTTAAGGAAGTCATCCGATTCCTTAATTGTGACCTCTATCATTTGGTCGACACCATAAGTCATTTCACTCCTTTCATTCCGCCCTTATCTAAAACTATTTTCATCTGCTCTATATCTTCGGTTGTCAATAAGGGTAAAACTTCTTTTGCTCGTTTAATACTATAACCATAAAATTCCATAACGATTTCTAATAGTTCAGATTTCTCTGCTTTGTGCCATTTAGAGAATCGTTTTTTCTTCCTTATGGTATTTAGTAAGTAGGAGTTTTGTAGTTTCTTGTCAAGATGATGCCGAGTATTCATCTCATTTGCATCCATAATAGTGTCAAGAAAATACGATAGACCACGATTAATAATGAAAGGATTATATTGTTTTTCAACCTGCTGATCAATATCATCGGCCATCAGGTCTTTTTTACCTTGATTTATTTCATTCAGAAAATCAAATGGCGTCATTTTTATTCCTATACATTTTTGTCGTTATTCTTTTGATTTCATAATTTTTAATTACATCAAATTGTTTTTCAATTTGTTTCTCTCTGTCTGTCAAAATTGCTTCTGCTAAAAATGTATGAGGCATAGTACCCATGTACCAAGGATTTGTAGCATAGAAAATGTATTTTGCTTTTGATAATATCTTATTATAATATAAATCAAAACTCTCATCTGTTATCTGACTTAAACTATGGGTTGCAATCACTAAATCTATATTGTCAGGCACATTATAATTATGTGCAGATTGAAAGTCAAGTTTATCTATATCAGAAATTTCATTACTTAAATACCATTTTTGTAGATCTAAAACACAAGGTAAATCAATTGAAATCCATTTCTCATGTTCTACAAGATCATGCACCAATCGATAAACATTTCCCCATGCAGATCCTATCTCTACTATATTTTTATGTGATTTATTATCTGAAAAAATGAATGTGGAATTTAATATATCTCTACTATCATCTCTATCAATAAGACGATAATCTTGTTTGTTTGAGTATCCAAATAAAGATTTTTTTACAGATATTAATTGAGAAAAAAATCTAGAATCATGATCAAAAGCATATTTAAGATTCACAAAATCTAAATCACCGCCTTCTCTTATGAACCAATAAAAATCATCATCTCTAAAGGCAGAGAAATCTTTATTTGTTTGATACGATTTCTCTGCCTCATCAATCAATTCATGAAAATTCATTTTACATCATATTTTGTAGAGTTGGTTGTTCCATTAATCTTTTTTGTTGCTCAACCATACCTTTGTGACTACATTGGCGTGAAACACCACTAATCTCGTTTACAAATTCAGATGTGGTAGTTGAGTCATTATTCAATCTCTCAAATGTTTCAAGATCATATCTTCGTTCCATAGTATCTATAATACACGTTGAGACCTCAAACAATGTCTCTGGTAGAAAGGCTTGTCTTACTGCAGGATTCCATGACAATTTAGAAAAAGTCAATGAAATCCAAAAGTCTTTTCTTTCCTCTGGCCAACTAAATTGTTTTTGAGGTAAAGAAACTGTAGCATTATCTGCAGGTTTGATTTCTTCAGTTTTTTGCGTACATCCATAACCAATACCTATCACCAAAGCCATAGCAAGTATTGATTGCTTAAACATTTTGTTCCTTAATTGAACTGACATTCTACCATTACTTCTGTAAGGCAAGCCACTAGATTCAATTCTTGGTCGGCCGCAAATGCAGATTTGTATTGATAGTCTGCCAGTATGAGTATTAATTGCGGAATTGAAGATTGTTGGACATACTCGGATGCAACATCATAGATCTTGCGAAAGATTTTCTGAGGATCATTATCAACATTATCTGCAACCCATTTACGAACATCATTAAACTTCTTCTCTTTCAATGCCCACATCAATTCTTTAAGATTGACTTCGGCAACTTGAGAGAGTATACCAGCATCAATTTTACCAGATGACGAATATTTCTGAAGTTCGTTTAGCACTCTCCTGTTATCAGGAAAATGTTTCATGATAACTTCAGCAACTACCTTTTTATCGTACTCTATCTTCTCTTCGTCTAATATATATCCTACACGTTTCATAAATGCACCAGCCATTCTTTGCTTGTCATCAGCAATAACCTTGAAGTCAATGACCTGACATCTTGAATGTAATGGTGATATAATACGATTTGCGTAATTACATGTAAGAATAAAAGTACAATGCTTCTCAAACTCTTCAATGAAGGCTCTCAAAGCAGGTTGTGTAGATTGTGGATTTAGATAATCTGCTTCATCAAGTATCACAACTTTGCTACCACCATCAAAACTCATAGTAGAAGCATAGCCACGAATTTTAGTTCGTAGAACATCAATACCTGATTCTTCAGAACCATTTATAAACAAGTAGTCGCACCCAATCTCATTGCATAGTGCTTTTGCAATAGTGGTCTTACCAGTACCTGGACCACCATTGAGAATGAGATTAGGAATACGACCTTGAGATTTGATACCCTCAAATACTTGCTTGATATGGTCTGGTAAGATACATTCCGAAATTTCTTTGGGGCGATACTTTTCGACCCAAAGAAATGATTCACGATTTTGCATTATTAACCCTCAAAGTTTGAGTTTGGCTCAATTGCTACATGATATGTTAATTTACCGTCATCAGACTCAAATTTAGAAAGACCACGAGCAGAAACAGATACAGTATAATTTCTACTCATCAATTTACTGAAATTTTCTACCTTAAAAATCATAG
>VTLG01011257.1_pt1 | contig 29366 bp, 44 predicted proteins | sample 4694571 | NCBI WGS metagenome assembly VTLG01 (sample SAMN12604809, study PRJNA352737) | marine metagenome | biome: ENVO:00000447; feature: ENVO:00000209|ENVO:00000569|ENVO:01000036; material: ENVO:00002151; isolation source: viral sequences binned using virsorter ...
GTTCATTTGCTGGAGGAGGAATTGTCTCTTTACAGGGGGCTGGAAGTCTTGAAGAAGCTATAGAAGATGTTAATATATCTCCTAGACAGCGAGCGGTTCTTGAGATGCAGGAAAGAGAACGTCAAGCTGCTGAAGAAGCTACCTCCAATAGGGGTGGAATGAAAATGGGTCCCGGTTGGGTAGGACCCCGTTATACAGGAGACCCCCATAATCCTTTTAATTATCAACCTCGACAGACTCCTAGACAGCGATATGTTCTTGAGATGCAGGAAAAAGAACGTCAAGCTGCAAGACAGAGACTTTTTGATTCTGCTGAACCAGAGGAAATTGTAACTTCAGCAGATATGATAGAAGAATCTTCAACTCCTTTAGTTACTGATACTGGTCCACTTCCAAGTCCAGATAGTGCAGGAGGAAGAGGTACAACTCCAGAAACTTCTTTAGATAAGTATAAGCAACTCCTTAAAGGTTATGCAGGTAAACAGGACATGCTAACTACTGGAGTAGGAGGGGCTTCACAGGCTCTACAAGCGCAGTCAGACAAGGAGAGAAGTGCAAGAGGTGGTTTAGGTACACTTAATCCTGAAACCTTCTTACAACAGCTTACAAGGGCAGCAAATGCTGCTGCAGGGGCAATTGGTGAACAGAGAGGTACTCGTAAGGAACAGGAGTTAGCGACAGCTAAAGAACTGGCACGTTTAGACGCAGCAGGAGCTGAAGCGGCTGAAGATAAAAGGCGTTGGGAAATTGAACATGGTACTCCCGACCCTGCTGAACTTGAATCTGACTACTATTCTACTCAAGCTAGTTACTTTAAAAATAATTTAGACCTAAGTTCTGATAACAACACTGAAAACGCACAAGCTTTTGATGCTTATGCTACTAGATATTTTGACTCTTTAGCAGACTTATTTAAAGGACAAGGTACACCTGCTATAACTCAAAGAGCACTTACATTAGCGGCGATGGCTGCTGATAGAGAGGGAGCTTTTTCTACAGAGATAGCTGAAAAGTTAGCTCAATCTTTGGAGTTAAGTAAAGAAGCTCAAAAAGCAGGTTTAGACCCAGTAAAGACAGAGGGTACTTATGAATTCTTTGCTGATGTATATAATAAAAATCAAGGTCAAGAGGGTGGATTTGATTGGGATACGTGGGAAGCTTTTGTTCTTACAGACTAATTATATAGGATAATGTAATGCCTAATCTCGATATAGATTTTTTGTTAGGAACTACGCCTTCGCCAATAGGCGGCGGTAACTATGAAGATTTGGTTGCTGATAGAACAGCGCGAGCAGTCGAATGGCGCAAGCAACAGCCAAAGGACTTCTCGTTGGGCCTAGCTGCATCTGAAGGATTAAATATTCTGTTTGAAGGTGCTTCTGAGATTACCAGAGGCTTGGCTGGATTTGTAGGTCAGGCTGAAGAAGCAGACACACAGATAAGAGGTATGCGTGATTGGCTACGTGATTCTGCAGGGTTTGCTGTAGGAGATGATGCATGGACACAGACTAAACCCGGTAAAGTAGCGGCTGATGTATTGTCTTATCTTGCTCCCGGTATAGCGGCTACCGCTAAAGTAGCAAACATAGCAAGAGCAAAAAAGTGGACCCCTAAACAAACTGCCGCTGGTATTATTGGGGCTGATTCTCTTACTGCTTTTGCAGTTACTGACCCCACTGATATGTTATCTATTGGTAACTTGATTGGTGGTCCTACAGAAATTCACCCTGATGATAGTGACTATGCTAAAAAATCTAAAATCTTAGCAGAGACTGCTGTATTTGGTACTACTCTCATAGGAGGTCTTGGTTATATGGGACAAGCTATGAGAGCTAGACGGTTAGCTAATGCTGAAAAAGCAGGTGAAGTTATTGATGAAGTACCCGTTCAGCAGCTTGATGAGGCTGATTTTAGTACTGCCGATTTAAATAACGGAGATACTATTGAAAGTGTGTTGGATGGCAATACATATACATGGCAGTCAGGCGCATGGATTAATGCTCTAGGACAACCAGCTAAAACTAAGAATGGTTTTAGCAGAGCTTTAACATTACAATTTAATAAACCTAAATTTTTAGAAGAAGTTCAACAACAGGTTCCCGGTTTTGGAGATTTGTCAGAAGGTCGTCGTGTTCAATACCAGATGCCTGAACTTATTTCTGGTGAAACTACTGTAGATGGAGGAAAGTTTACATGGGGAGCTTTAGACCATACAGGGAAAAAGATAATTCCTGCTCCTGATTATATTGAATCTCGTTGGATAAATACAGTAAAGAAAAAAGATGGAACTTATCCTTATGCTACTCCTGCAAGGACTGCTAAATTAAATGAAACTTTTGCACCGGGATTAAGAACCATAGAACGTAAAGGAAGTCAATGGATTAATCCTAAAACCGGAATTCCTTATGGTGCTAGAAGTAATATCGCTAGAGACTTAAATCAACGGTATCGTTCTCCAGAACTTGGTAATACTAATCCTCCACCTCCACGTTTGACTGATACTTTTGGAGAAGCCTCAGATGCTTCTGGTGCTCCGAGTATTCTCACGGGAAGGTCTGATATAGACCCAGATATAGGAGCCGCCGCTGCAGGAGCAGGTGCAGCAGCAGCATTAAGAGGAACTACAGCAGCTACTAAACCTTCTCTTTGGGCTAAGTTTAGAGGTGCTGGCAGGAAAGCTGGTGACAGGGCGGTGCTAGACTTAGGTTGGATGGGAGCTAAAGCTATTTCTCCTTTGGATGCACTGGCTAGAAATTCTGTTAATTTCCGTAGACTGCGTAATACTATGGAACATTTTGAAGAGTCTGAAGCTCTGAGAGGAATGAAGGGAGAACTTCATGATTTCTATGAGCATCTTCACACTATACATGGTAAATATTTTGGCAAGATGCAGGATATTATGGATAAGATTTATCTTGCAACACCTGAAGGAGCACTTGCTAAACTAGGACGAGCGGCTCCCGGTCTTAGAACTATTGTTCCTGTATTAACAGATGAGCAAAATCTCCAATTGGTAAGAGCTTTACGGGGTGGTGAGGCATCTATTAGTAAATTACCAACAAATCTTCAAGATGCTGCTAACGATATACGTAAATTATTAGATGAAATTTTAGATGATGCTCAAATAGCAGAACTGGATGTTAAAAAACGGGCTAACTATTTTCCTCGTGTGCATAATTGGAAAGCATGGAATAAGCCTAAAGGCAGAGCTTTCTTGGAAAGAAAGGGTATTAAAAATCCTGATGAAGTAATTCAACACTTTGAAAGAAATGGTGGAGTAGAAGATGCTACCTTTGTAGAACAAGTTATCTCAGGGCAACGTCAAGCTGCTAGACAAGGACGTAAATATGTAGGAAGAAAAGGTAAACCTCAAACCAATCTTGAAAAGGCCAGAACTCTTTTAGCAAACACACCTGATAATGAACTGGAACCTTTCCTGAATAATAATCTTTATGGAGTTCTTTCAGATTATATTAATTCTACGGGTAGGCGGATAACCTATGCTAATCTATTCGGACCCAATGAAGAAATTCTTAGTCAGTGGGTACGAGACGGGTCCAAAGAACTACAAGCTCAAGGAATAAAAGTAGACCCCCGTACTATTGATAGAGTATATGAAATAGCTGATGTTCTTCAGCAACGGTTTAATCCAACTAAACATAGTCACAGAATGTGGAATAAATTCTCTGTCGGAGCGGCTACTTATCAGAATCTTCGTACTCTTTCTATGGCTACCCTTGCTTCTTTAGCGGAGCCAATGGTAGCTTTAATGAGAGGCGGTACTGCTGCTTTTATTAGAGCTGTTCCAACTACTATTGATTCGGCAATGCGAGGAATTGTTCGCAATGCATTCAGAGGAGTGAAGCGTGGAGAAGCAGAAATAGCAGCTAAAGATATTGGATTAGCTGCAGATGCAGGAGGTGCTGCAGCTATTGAACGTCTTACTCAAGGGTTTGGTGGAGAAGTAAACAAACTGAATACTGCTTGGTTTGACCTTACTCTTTTATCTCAGTGGACCAAATTTACCAGAATCTTTGCTGACCAAGTAGGACAGAATCTTGTCAACTCTAATATCAAAGCACTGGCTACTCGACCTGACTTAGGTAAAAAGGTGCTACAAAAATATCAAAGACAACTTATGGACTTAGGCATAGACCCACAAGAGGCTATAAGATATTATCGTAGTACAAATGGCATGACCAATGTAGCTTCTGATGCTGATATTGCTTTTAGAAATAATGTTATCAATAGAGCAAGAGTACGTTTTATTAATGATGTTATTATGAATCCACGGGTTACTAACAGACCAATGTGGCATAGTGACCCTCGTTTTGCTACTGTGTCTAACCTTAAAGGATTTCAGACTGTCTTTGGTAATACGGTAATGAAACGCTGGTATAGAGAAATAGCTCCTGAAATTATGGGAGGACGTTCCATTCCTGCTACAGAGAAGGCCATTAAAGCTGGTCAGGCAGCAGCTACCGGAGTAGCCATGTTAGGTATTATTGACTTTGCTGGTGAAGTTAGAGATAGAATTAAATGGGGCAGTGAAGGAAATCCTCGTAAGAATAAGATGACTCCTTCCGAAAGATTCTGGGATAATGTTTATCGTTCTGGCTTTACAGGTGCAGGACAATTTGCCATAGATGCGAAACGCTCAGTACAGTTTGGTTCCAGTCCGCTAGCTACGGTCTTGGGTCCAACGGCTACACAAGTTGAACTAGCAGTTCGGAGACCATCTAAAGCTCTCAAGACAGCCTTACCAGTTACAGGTCAATCACAGTTCTTACAGGAACAGATTGGTGATGTTCTATTTGAACCAGAACCTGCTACAACTAGGTTTGGTACACCTATAGGAAGTGGTAAAGGAATAGGAGGTGCTCGACCTTTAGGTAAGCAATCAGGAGGGCAGCTTAAAGAATCAGATTCTGAACAGATTAATGTTTCTGAAGAAACTGTTTCTAATTCTCCTAAAGAACAATTTCTTTTAGACTACCATAGAAAACATCTTAAAGATAAGACATATGGTAGGGATGCAGATGGTAAGATGATTACTATTAGAGTGATTGGAGTAACAGGTCCCGGTGGGAAAGTTTATAGTATTCCATCTTTCTGGTCTGTGGGTGGAGAAGGAACAGTTGGTCAGGTTCTTTCAAATGAAGCATCAACAAGGTTAGCGGAAAGAATCGGTTGGGATAAATTCCCTGTTCATGATTCACCTCAAGAACATAATAGAGCAGCTAAAGAAAGGCATCGTCTTATCGAACAGGATGCTGTCAAGGTGGGAATCCCTAGCTTTGAGGAGGGCGGTTCAATAGCTGATGTAGAATTAACTGCTTCTAATATTCCTTTACAACGAATCCAAGAAAGATTAGGTATAGGAGACCCTCAAACTCTTTGGAAGTTTTCTGAACAGGTAAGAGAAATTGAAAGTGGAGGAGGCAACAGAAGTAATCCTGAGTCTTCAGCCAGAGGTTATTATCAATGGTTAACTGATAATCCTGACCCTACATGGCTAAAGGGAAATTCCTTTCAAACCGCTTTGAACAGGATGAAAAGCGTATATAACAAAATGGATGCTCCTCTACCTGATTGGTATGATAAAGCAAGAGCGGCTTCCTTAGATGAAAAGGCTGCAAAGGAATTTATTCTTGATGATATGACTATGGAACAGGAACGCGAATTATTCTTTGCAAATATAGGAGAACAAACTGGTTCAGATGAGCTGTTGCAAAAAGCACAGCAAGGAGATATTGATGCTATGAAAGAACTTTATTCTAGATATCACCATACGAATGTAGATGATGCTACCCGTGGCCGTATAGAAGATATATTTAATATATAATAAAGAGAAGGAACCTGCTATGCCAACAGACCCAACTATGCTCTGGAACGCCATTCTAAGTCTTGCCGCTGGAGGATTTATGTGGTGGATGCGAGGAGTCGGTCAACATATAACAGATATAAAACGCCGTATGGCTGATACCCGTGAAGAACTTCCTAAAATTTATGCAACCAGAAGTGAGTTGGCAAAAGAAGTTACGGAGATTAAGACTGAAATGGAACGAGATATGGAGAAACTATTAGGGAGATTTGATAAACTAGAGAATAAACTTGACAGTTTGTTAGCTAAGTTTGTTACGCCTAAGTGAAAGAGAGAGGATTAAAATGGATTGGATGGAACTTCTCCGCACCTCATGGCCTATTCTCGTAGCAATAGTATCTTTAATAATTATATTAGCAAAGATGCATGCAGACATACAGGTACTAAAAGAAAAAGTTATCACTCTTTTTCAGCTGTGGAATAAAATTAATGGAAAATCAGATAAGTGATTACTGTTACACCTGAAGCCAATAAACATCTTTCAGGCATACTAAAGAACTCTCCTGAATCTCAGGGAGTTCTTTTGTCTGTGAAGGGAGGGGGATGTTCTGGCTTTTCTTATGTCTGGTCACTGACTGAGGAGGAAGACAAGGCTGCAGAAAAAATACCCTTGGAGATAGGTATATTATTTGTTGACCCTTTAGCCCTGATGTTTGTTACAGGTACTACTATTGATTACCGAGAGGAAATTGCAGGGTCTATACTACAGATAGATAATCCTAATGCCAAGTCTATGTGTGGGTGTGGTGAAAGCTTTAGTGTCTAGTCAAATTTACATCTACCAACCAGAGTTTCTATCTCATCCTTACCAAGAATTTCCATGAAGTGAATAAGTCGCTTACGTAGTTCTTCATGAGTAATCTCTTCCTTATCGCTTTTGTTTCCACGTATGCGAGATAATAATTCAAGAGCTTTAATAGCACTGTTAGTATTACCCTGTTGCTTGGCAAATGTGTATTGACTTTCAATCTCATCTATAACATCTACACTGGTTTCTAACTCACTGTTTAATTCTTCGATACGTTCCTGAACCAGTTGGTTCTGAAGTAAACGATAACCTTGGTTATAAGCAGAGGCTTCTGCATAACCAGCTGCTATAGCTGCTTTGGTTGCATTGGCGTGTATAATATAAGCTTGAGCAAACTTTTCTTGTTTATCGTTTAGTTCAACCATATTCCTATTTCAGTTTTTATAGTTCCTAACTCTTCTATATCAAAGTCAGTAATTTCTGGTGTCCACGAGACTCTCATAAAGTATCTGTCGTCCTCATAAAAATAATATACTTGTTCTATGGATTCGGCAGATGCTGCTCTACTCCAAATAATAAATATCAAGAAGCAGCCTACGGCAATAACACCTAGAATACTTAGCTCAAAGAAAAATTCTTTAGCCCATTTTTTAAATTCTATCATCATTTTAAGTTATTTCTTTGTATGCCTTTGCTCTTCTCAAAGCTTCTCATACCACCCAGACCAAGCAACGAGAGAGTTAAGGTTAGTAATCCTTCTGTTGGTAAGACAGGCATAGCCAGCCAAGGAGTCCATATAGCCATACCCCATGCACATACTGGCTGAAATACGAACTGCCATCCAAGACCAAAGGCACATATCCACATGATGGCAGGTCTAGCACCAGCTACAAAGATGGAGGGATGTCTTGCCTGTTCCTGATTAACTGCTATCTGTCCAAGGTTAGCTTGTTGTACTTGTGTCTTCAGTTCATGATTAAGTTTGGCACGAAGGTCTTTGTCTTCTACAAACTTGTCTAAGACATTATCTACTACACCTACTACTGCTTCTGCAATCCCAAATAAAGCCATCTTATCCTCCTACTACTTCGGTATAATGTTTTAACTGTTGTACAGGGGAAGTGTTCCATAGTGTGGAAACCAGCGTATCCTCCCCGTGGAAAACAATATCCATATCAATATCATCTCTACTAAATAGCTTCTCACAATCCTGTGCCATTGCCAGTAATTCTCCAGTAGTCCAATGAGGTTTGTGGTCCACACTTACTCTGATATATTTTGGTTTTCCTTGGTCATCTTTTTCTTTCTGGAGTTCTTCTGAGGGTTCTTTAAAGGAACAGTCATAACCAAATAGATGGAACTGTCTAAATCCTAGCGTATGCATAATACCTATGCCTCGCATAGCAGCACACGTTCCTCCTACAATTAGGGTAGCTCCTTCCTCCATTCCTAATTCTTCCTCAACAATTAACTTATTCTCTTTTGGCTGTTGTCCTTGTTCTTCAGGAGTTCTTAGAGCTTCGGAGAATGCATGCCAACCTACAATTTTATCTGTCTGCTCTTTAATTAGACGGGTTACTGAGGGGTCAGTCATAGATGCTAACATAAATATAGTATCTTCATGAATAGTCTCAAAGAGAGTAGAACGTACTATACCATGTGTACTTACACCGTCTACAGGTCTAGGGTCTAAAATAATACATGACCAAGGTTTGAAGCCTTGCTTTAAAAGCTCAGGATAAGCATGTTTAACACACACAATCTTGCAGTTCTCTTCTCCTTCATGCTTTAAGAGTGTATGCAATTCATCCCAATTTGTACTAGCACCACCTGAAACCATCACAGCTATGTGTTCATTTCTCTTAGCTCTTCCTACCCACTTATTAATAAGCTTATTATTGGTTTTAATATTTTCTCTTATGTATTCTTTAGGAACACAATCTTTAGGTTGAACTACTATGGGAACCTGAAAGAAATGTTGAGGAGGTGCAGCAGGGCTGTCTCCAAGAATAATAACAAGATGGGTAGAACCTAACTGTCCTTCCTCACTTACATAGATAGGGTCAGCAGAAGGTAAGGTCCATTTACGTCTATTCCCAAGCGTGTCACATAGACGATTAACAGCTAAGTAATGTTCAGCTTCTTCTTTCTTATTCTCTAATGGATGGATAAAGTCATCTAAGACAATGACGGGAACATTCTTTAATGATTCATAATCATGTTGAACTGTGGCATCAGAATGTCCTCCATCAATAAAAGCAAAGTCAACTTCAGAGGGATTTATTACCAGCTCTCCTTGAGGTGTATCTAACAGGACTGGATTACCTAGTGTTTCCTTAGTATCTCCTGCTAGTAAACGAAAGTTAAATGTCTTTCCTTTTTTCTTTACCTTCTCAGCAAAGTCCGACAGTCTTTTACGTACCACTTCAACTGTATTATGAGCCTTACTATTAAATTCAATAGTATCAGACTGCGATGTAGCATTCTCAAACAAATCATAACCAATATAATTAACACAGTCTCTATCCTGAAGAGCAATGGACGCCATCTGAATAGCTCTACCGCCGTTGAATGTTCCAGTTTCTAAAATAGTTTCTGGTTTATAAAAACGTATTACATCCAGTAACTGACCATATCTTTTAGCACCTAATGCTGTATCTTCTGAGTGGGTTTTAGTATGTAAAGTTTTCTTCTTACCTTTAAAATGTGTCATGAAGGGTCCAATAGGAGACCGTTCAAATGCTTGTGGTCCCTTTGTCATGCTCGTCAGGTCTTTCATATGACCCGTCCAATCATGGCTCTTCATTCCATGTGCATTATAAAGAATTACAAGACGTTCAAAAAGAAAACCATCATGCCACTCACGATAGTTCACTACTTCACCAGAAATATATTGTCCTCTCAGGTCTCCCAGCAAGTCCAGTGGAGGACGGTGATTGAGATTAAAGCCAACAAAAGAAGTTTCACTATACTCAAAGTTATGTCTACCTAAGTAAACTAAGTGTGATTTATCAGGGAGAGCAGCAGACATATCCTCATATGTAAATCTTTTATCAGTAATAGTATCTGCATCTAACCATACGAGCCATCCCGGTGTCTTGTTATTTTCACACAATTCAAATGCAAACTCAGTAAGGGCAAAGACTTTATGAGAGAACTTCAGGCAATCCAGTTTCCAATTATAAGGCTGCTTACCTCCTAGCGTACCATCATATTCCTTATGAATCTCTTTGAATTCTAACATGTCATCGACTTCATTTAGATACCGATAAGTAATGTTAGGAGATTCTACAGGATTATAATCCTTTAAATTAAAGTCATGATAGAAAGCGGTAAGGTGGAGATTAGGACCCCAATGTTCTGCGACAGATTCTACCATCTTCTGTCCGTAATTTCTCCAACCATCCTCAGAAAAAGAGGTAACTACATTTATTTTAGGCGTCATCTAATTTTTTCCATTTAATAGTATTGTCCCTTCCAAGCATGTCATCCATGTTGATTAAACTATTGTACTGCTCCCACTCTGCAGCATAACTTGCATCCTTAACTCGTTGAGCGTTCCACTGTGAATACCAAGGTCCTCCTGTAGTGAAGTGAACATTCTTAGCTATAAGCGGTTCAGGAGAATGTCCATCCAGCCAATTCCATTCTTCATGTATCTTACCAATTAATTCATTGTGGTATGATATTTTTGTGGCTGAAGCAGGAGAAGGTCCTTCTTTATAAGATATAGGTAAGTCTGCTAACCATCTAAAGTTATGCAACCATAATCCCGGTTTGGTATTGATATCATCCACAGTTAAGTTCTTATGTGCAGGATGTGAACAATTCCATAACATAAAGCTAGACCAGTTTTTACGAGAGTATTGAGTTTGTACTATATCATCCATCTTTAAGTCCTGTGTAGGAGTATAATGGTGATGGACACACCATAAAGCAGTGTTCGGATTAGTATGATTAACACTTTTAAATACTTCAGTAATGTCAGCACGTACCAACATATCACAATCCATATAAAGAGCATAACCTTGATACATATTAAGGAACGGAACTAAAAATCTAGTAAAACTAAATTCAGTTGAAAAAGGTTTTTTATCTACCGTATCCACAATATTATTTTCGGTATCATGCTCCCAGTTACGTCTGTACAAACCCATATAGCGAAGAGAAGACTGAATGAGTGGTACTATATTTACAGGAGAAGAGGTGTTAGATAAAATAGAATCACATAGAACTCTATAAGCTCTATCTTCTTTCTTATCATATCCAATATAAATAGTAGGGATGTTACTCATTATTTATTATCTTTCTGTGGAAAGAGAAGGGAGAATTTCTCCTCCCTCCTATCACAAAAAATTCTTTAAAGAATAGCGCAAGCATAACAATTTATCTCTAAGCCTACACTTATTTCTTTAATTTTAGGTTTACTCCACATATTAAAAGTCTCCTCTTTAATTGATTGTAAGAAGTTGAGGTCTTTCTTTTTCAGGTATATTAATTAGTACGTGAATTATTAAAACTCCATCACGTAATGTAATATCTGAAATATCTGCATGCTCACATAAAGAAAAATTCTTTTTAAACTTTCTCTCTGCTATCCCTTTATACAAATACTCTGTATCCTTATCAGGATTTTGCATTTCACCGGAGATAGATAGAATATCTTCTTTCAATTCTATTGTAAGGTCGTCTTTTGAAAAACCAGCAATAGCCATTTCTATTTGATAGCCATCCTTTGTCTTTATTAAATCATGTGGAGGATAAGAAGGCAGGACTCCTCTCATGCGCTCAACATGAGCAAAGAGCCTATCAAATCCTACCGAATGACGAAAAAAACTGTCCCACACATAAGGAGGAGTATCTTTAAAATTGGGTGCTAAAATCATAGTTAAGTCCTTTCTTTTTAATTAGACAAGGAATAAGAGAAGGCTACTTAAAGTCAACCTTCTCTTATTAAGAGGCAAATATTATTGCATAATTTGAAGGACTTGTCAAGTAAAAAATTATACTCCGCATGTACCTCCAGAGGCAGAGATAGTACAGATATCATGGGCTTGTATATTATCTTCAAACTCCTCACCCAATTTAGTGATGGCTTCCCTGTAAGGAACTGGGGTCAGGGGTTGCCCTCCTCTACACCCATCTGGAAAGCAGGTGAAGCCCCTTAATCTGTGAGCATACTTAGCAAGGGTCTGAGTAAATTCTTCTACCCCATCCTCATTATTTTTCTCTGTTCCCCATGAAGGAAGATTAATAGTACTGGAAATAGACATATCTACATACTCCTGAACATCAGCCTGAAAACTTATACGACGTTCATAATCTTCTGCCAGATTTAAAGCTGACTCAATCTTATCAGGAGAAGTACCATATATCTCTATCATTTCTTGGGCAGTACTATCTACCACATATTGATAGTGCCATCTCCTGTTCTTCATATAGCGCCTCTTATAGGCTACAGCAAAGATAGGTTCAATTCCTGTAGAAGTACCTCCCAGTATACCTATAGTACCTGTAGGAGCTACAGCACGTACCGCTACAGGACAGGAGATAGAAGTAAACTCAGCAAATTCTTGAGCAGTTTGGTCAGACTGAGCTTCATACACCTTTAACCATCTGTGTAGCTCAGGAGTAGTCTCATACTTATGATTACGTTGAAGCAACCATTCATGTAGGCCCATAAGACCCAGCCCTAATCGCCTGTTCTTGGTACGTACCTTCATTATCTTCTCATAGGGGAGCTGTGCTCTCAGGGTACCACAGATAAGAAACTTGGTAGCAAGGTCTACCACTTCCCTAAGTTGAGATAAGTCTTCAATACGTGCAAAGTTCAGACTGCCCAGATTACAAACATCTGAATCATCCTCAGACGTGACCTCAGTACAGGCATTTCTTAATGTTTCATTTTCCTGAGCAAAGAAATTAAAAGAGAACCCCGGTTCAGCTGTGGATAAAGCTTGTCTTACATTAGTACGGAAGGTATCTCCAACTTCTCCTGTCTGCCAGTAGTTTAATAACCATTCTGTATCATAATTAACAGAGATGTTTGTCATATCTAGGGGTGCAGGGAAATCAAAATCATCTTGTTTTATATCAAATAAACTCTGACCTGTAGTTCCCACAGGAATATCTTTCCAGTTCTTGATAGCTAAGAACTTGTCGATGTCATTATGTTTCCAGTTAAGGGAAGCATATATAGCTGACCTTCTGGACCCACCTTGCATCACACGTCTTCCTATTTCGTTTATCATCATCATCTTTGGAATAGGACCAGAAGCAATTCCTCCTGTTCCTTTGAGGGTCTGCCCTTCTGAACGGTAGACAGAGTAATCAACACCTATCCCGCCCCCTGTCATCAGGCAGCTCTCTGATTTCCAACTAAGGTTAGCCCAATCTTCTCGTGTATCTTCTTCTGCTTTTAATAGATAACAATTATTAAAGAACTTCTTTTCTCTACCTGCATAGTAAAGATACCTGCCGCCGGGAATAAAGCGGAGGTTAGAGATATGGTCAGTCAATGCGACCTTCTCATCGTTTGTCATTTTATTTTGACATACATCTTCTACCAGAGTGCATGCTAACTCATGAAAAGTTTCTGCTCCTTCATGAGAATATTTAGTATAGAATATATCTTCAGAAAACTTGGACCTAAACTGTGGATTTCTAGCTGATTTAAACATCCTCTCCCCCATATTCTAGCTCTATGCATAGGTTAATATAATGACGTGCCTTTAACAAATCTTGTAGTCCTTCTCCTTTTATCCGGTGTCGGGTAATATATTTAACTGCATTACCTTCACACCAGTTGAGATTATTTGCTACAATATATTCTGTAGGTTGTATTGTACAGTTCTTATAGTGGTCTCCTCCTACCTGTTGTGCTGATGCTTTATTTTTTCCCATTACATCCTCTCGTTATGTAAAAGTTTATTTAATCTATGTCGAATAAAAGTCTGCTCTCTGGAATGAATAACCTTGTAAGCAAAATTCCTTACGTACCTAGAGTCAAGGTCAGCCATGTCACAAATATCTGAGAAGTTAGCTGCCGTTACACCTATAGAAGCAGTGAACCATCCAATAGCTGTTTCTCTGTTATATACAGATTGTTTCGATTCATTATCTGTTGCTGGTTTAGTAGCATCTAATAATGCTTGAAAGATAACAGCCAAAAAGAGGGAGCGTTCAGGATAATCTATGTGATGATAATCCTGCAATAAGTTTAACAATTCTCTTTTTAGTTTATTCATTTATCTTGTGTAACTTAACAAAATATTCTGCATCTACAATAGCCAGTGGAGTTCTCCTGTTCTTTTTAACAATGACAAGCGGCTCAAATTTACTAGCATTAGTCTTAGCTTGGTCATAGGCTGACCAGATGTTTAACTTCTCTTGGTTCTTACATTCGATAGAATAAGGGAACAAGTGACGAGCGGCTTTCGCCATCATGATATCCTCACCACCTGCTCCCATACTTCTGCTTTCCAAGTCAGCATCATCTATATCGAGAGAAGTTATTAACAAATCCCTAAACCACTGTTGCAACCTCCTTCCTTTACTCTTGGCACTTTGTACTTTCATAGTTCAGGAACATTCGGTTCTCGTAAAACTTGTGTTAAAAATCTGGTCCCATTAGCATACTGAAAAGAACGAAGTCCTCTTCCACCATTAGCATCAGACCAGCAACCAAACTTATACGGACAGAACACACAACTAATAGCTAGCTTACGATTACCAGACGTGCCATCAGCTACGTCTGCATAACATCGGGGAGGAAGCTCATCACTGTCAAGATATTCTCTCAGAGTATCTATCTTGGAAGATGCATTCTCCATCTCAAGGTCATGTAAAAAGGATAAAGCTAAAGTTCCTCGTTGTTTATCTATAGCAAAGAAGGCTGCTTCCTTATCTCCTTCTGCTTGAGCATAGGCAGAGAGTTGTCCTATGTAGCCAAAGGGGTCATCACTTGCAACGCTTCCATTCTCAAATTTTCTAAAAGCATATGAAGAAGCACTCTTAATATCTACAGTTACTCCATCAATGCGACAATCTTTATGCCCTACTACACCATTAAGAGTAACTTTCTTCTGCTCTTCCTCAACTGTATGTCCTGCAACTGTACTCAGAAAAATAAGTAGCTCTTCAAGAATGTTACCATAAAGAAATTTAATTTGAGTAGGACCTGAAGGGTCTACCGTTTCTTTATAACCTTTTATATCATAAAATACTTGTCGAGCTGGCTTACCTATTTGTGATAGACGGAGATTACTTTGTTTACTCCTTTCTTCATAAAGTCTAGTTAAGACATGTTGTTTAACTTTATCTGCAAACTCAGTAGCAGCTTTCTCAACAGCCTTAGTTGGTTTTTTAGTGGGAGGTTTATCTATAAATAATTTATAGATATCCTCTATAAGATTGAATATATTTTTCATAAAAAAAGCAGGGGCTAGCCTATTTCTAAACTAGCCCCCTAGCTTCTCTAGTTAGAGGGGAATGGGATTTCGTCATCATCGGAAACGAAACCACCGGCCACTACATCCAGCTCATCATCAGCAGAAGAGCTAGGTGTATACTGTTTTTGCTCAACAACTTGAATAGTCTTCAAGCTAACGGTACGTCCACCAGCAGCAAACTTACTATCTCTGGCTTCAAATACCACGTTAACTATAGAACCATTTCCTAACCATTCATTAGTTGTTGGATGCAACTCATTCTTTTCAGCATCCACAAAACGCGGTGCTTGATTTGACTTACCATCTTTCCTCTCAACAGGTTGAGTGAAAGTAATAAAGTTTCCACGTACATCTTGAGGGTCAGCTCCTTTAGTATTAAGACCTTCACTCTTGTTCTTAACTCTATGGTCTACATGAACACCCTTTAGAATCTTCATAGCATTGGCATCTAAATTACCAATATCAATTGACCATTTCAGAGGCTCATCTGAATTAAAGCGGTCAGGTACGATGCACTTATTCCAATAAACTGTTCCAGTAATTACGGACATATTGTCTCCTTTTCAGTTTTAATCATTGAAAGCGAAGTATGACATATTCTTAAAGTCATGTCAAGCATTTTTTAAAATCCTCGTTCAATACATTCATCGTGTATCTCACGCCACTTCATACCCATACTATACTGCGCTGCTTTAGCAACATCTAAATTCTCTTGGAGAATCTGATGGATTCCTAAACGCTTGATTCTCTTTCCTAATTTAGTGAATTGCTTATTCTCTTCAGCAACCATAGCAAAATATATAGTGGTCATAGTGTTCCAGAATAGTTCCCTATCCTCCTCTTCTAGCTCTTCAGATAAATCTTGGATGTAATCTACTACTTCAGAGTAACACTTGATTGAGGTTTTCTTATATACCTCTACAAATTTATCATAAATTACATCTTCTCCATACTTGTCAGCTAAAGTCTTTAAGGATTTAAAGTAGGACTTATCATGAGGTGCTCGCGCTTCTCCCCTTTTCTTTAGGTAGACACACCAGTTGTCAAACTTTCCCTTAGAGAAGTATACTTGTGTGCCGTATTGAGAAGTGCAAGAGCGTATCTCAATCAATGGGTTTCTGCCCATGTCTTACCTACCTTGAATTCACTGTCAAGTGGACAGTTGAGTTTCAAAATATCTTGGGCCTCCTTTATCGCTGCATTAGTTAGGTTTCCAAACTCTTCAGTATCACCTTTAGCTACCTCAAATTGGTACTCATCATGAATAGAGGCTACCAATTTAGCATCTAGGCCAGACCGATAGACCTTCTTCATCAGAGATACTAGCCACACTTTACAGATAATAGCTCCAGCACCCTGTATAAGGAGATTTAGAGAGGCATGAGGGCTTCTTACAGTAAAGAGCCTACCATCTAGTCCCTTAATATGTCCCTGCTCTCCAGCCTCCTGTACTTGGCTCCTAAGCCTTCTTAGGTTAGGCACGTTGTCCAGAAAACGGTCTATCAATTCCTGTCCAACACTCGCATTACCGCCTACTATCTTGCCTATCTTGGAAGCTCCAGCCCCATAAAGAAAGGCATATATAAAAGTCTTGGCTTGGTCACGAGTATCTAAACCAGCCATCTTCTGATTAGCTGTATGAATATCACCATCAATTACTTCTGTAGTGAACTCATCATGATTAATATAATGAGCTAACGCACGTAACTCTAAGCCGCTGGCATCTGTTCCTACCAAAGAATGAGTCTCTGGATTATCCACAGTCCAACAGGTTCGACACTCTGAACCATAAGGAGAATAGGACGCAGGAATCTGAGCCATGTTAGGAGAGCTATGTGCCATCCTAGATGTTATCGTTTTAAGGGTCATGACCGTTCCATGTACACGCCCATCAGTACAGGCTTCTAACCATGAACGTATCTGAGATACCCTCTTCTGAAGAAGTAGATAATGACTAATCTGTTTAGCTTCTGGTAAATCTATCTCTGATAGAATCTTTTCATCTACTACAATATTTCCTTTCTCAGTTTTATGAGTTGGTTTCCATCCTCTTTCCATCAAACGAGATGCTATCTGCTTACGAGAAGCAGGGTTAAATATTTCTATCCTATCTTTCAGACGCTTCCCTGTTTTTTCAGAGATTCTCTTTTCTATGATAGGTTCAAATATTTCCTGTAGTTCTCTTTCAATCTGGTCAGCTTCATCCTCTAGCTTACCCATCAAGGTAGTAGTATAAGGAACATCCAATGCGAATCCTGTATCCTGTTGTTGGTCAAGGATGGCACGTATGTTATGCTCCAATCGAACTGAAGCAGGAGAGAATCCTTTTCCTTCCCGTTCCAGTTCATGCATAAGTTTATGAGTAACTCTCACATCCTGTTTACAATAGTTTAACATCTCTTCACTAAAGATATTAAATTCATTATGGTCTCCTTTAGAAAGACCTAATCGTTCTCCCCATGCTGCAAGAGAATGTCCTGCAGGTCGGATAGGATTATAAAGTTGAGATAAGATAAGAGTATCAATTACATCAGATACTTTTATGTGAGTTCCCACAAGTTTATTTAAAACTGGTGCATCAAACGACACACCATTATGCATGATAAACTGGTCTACTGTCGGTACCCATCTGGGGAATAAAGAATAACATTCCTCCTGTTTAAATTCTTTAAATTCACCTGTCTCATAATTTTGAGCAACGATACAGTGGACAGTAGATGCATCAGGTAACAGAGCATCTGTTTCAACATCAACTATCCAAGGCATCTTCAGTATCCTCTGCTTCAAACGGATTAGAAACTTCGGACATTCTACCTGACTTCCCATTATAAAATAGATGCGTAGCTATACCAGTCTCTCCCGTATACCTGTTCTTGAGTATACGTACTGCTGTAGTGTTGGCTTCTACTGCATCGTCGGCTTGTTGATTTCTTTCCAAAGCTATTACAGCATCCGACAGATGAGCGATGCTTTGACTACCGCGCAGATGACTGAGAGATACCTCACGTCCTTCCTCGTGTCCTCTATCCGCAGAGGTACGTCTAAGGTGCGAGACTAACAACAAACCTATCTGAGTTTCTTCTACCAGTGAACGCATCTTGGTCATGAGAATGTCGATGTTTCTTCGCTCATCGGAGAACCCTGTATCTTCTTGTCCTGATACGAGGATACTCAGATGGTCAACTACAATCCATCTACACTCAAGAGCCTTCGCCATGTATCGGATGCGGTTCATTATCTCATTGTTAGATATAGAACCAAAGTGGTCAAAGGCAAAGAACCTTCCAGTCCCTATGGTTTTCTTTTCCCATTCACGCAATTGCTCACGAGTAAAATTATCTCTTATTTCTTTTATATACAATCGTTGGTCAGCTTCCACTGACATGATATTAAAGGCGGTATTCTTTACACTTTCTTCAAGAGCCAGAACACCTATGTTATCTTCAGAGTTGTTCATGATATGATGCATCAACTCTCTGATAATAGAACTCTTACCCATTCCAGCACCGCTGGTGAAGGTAACAAGCTCCCCGGTTCTCATGCCATAAAGTTTATCGTTAAGACCTACCCAAGGAAACTGCACAGTTTCACAGTAGTTCTCATCGTAAAGAGTATCACCCAAGCTATTAAGATTTATAATACCAGCTGGAGTGTAAGGCACTGCTGCCCACCACAATCGAATGAATTCCTCACGCTTACCTGACATAAGATATTCATTAGCATCTTTGAAATCTTTGAGATTTACAATGCGACATTTATGTGGTTCAAATAATTCTGCTACCTTGATAGTAGCTTGCTTACCTGCTTTGTCGCCATCGAAACATAGCACAATTGTTTCAAATGAATCCAGATACTCCAGATTGTCCTTGCAATCCTTGAATGCTGATGTTGCTGACTTCACAGAAACGCAGGGCCACTTGGACCCGAACATCTGAAAGACAGACAAAGCATCTAACTCTCCTTCACATAAAGTTATATACTTACCTTTAGGAGAGAATATTTGTTGACCAAACAAAGTACTATTAGTTAGATTACCTTCTACACTAAACCCTTTGTTAGCTGTTAATCTAATTTTATTAGAGATATGGTTCCCTTCTGAATTATAATAAGGATAGATATGTTTAAATATAGAATTATTATCTTTCTCTACTTGTACTCCATAAGCCTTACAAGTAGCTTCCTTTAAACCTCTATCTTTAATATCAGAATAAGAACCTTTAGAGAAACTATTAGTTATAACTCCTTTGATAGGAGATACAGTTTGAGCTGCTTCCATGTAGTTACTTCCTTCCGGTTCAGTAAAAGTTTCACATACAAAACAGTATTGATGCCCATCAGACCATAAAGAATTCCCATCAGAGGAATCACAGTTTGGACATGGGACATGCTTGACAAAGGTTGAACTTTGTGTATCCACTCACAATACTCCATAATTTGGGGAAAGGAAAGCGTTCATTGTGTATAGCATATAAGCTAAGACAATGCCGACAAGTGACCACCACATAACGCTTTTAAGTACCTTGGATAAAGTACACGTCCTTCGCCTCTGATTTGTCCAAAGCATAGACTAATCCTTTGCGGCTGTCAAGTTCTTTTTTAGCGTCTGACTTCCCATTAAATGTTTCAACAACATGCTGTCTTCCTTTCTCAGATTTGTAGATAAGTTTCCACTTCTGCTTGCGGTTAAAGTTACCCATTCTCGTCTTCCCATTCCTGTCTAATTATTTCATTAACAAACCCTTCCTTATCTGCCATAATTTCATTTGTTTCTTTACGAGCTAATCTCTTAGCTTCTTTGAGAGAGTAACCCTCTCGTTGATACTCCCGTACCAATGCACGATGCCAAGTTTTTCTGTCTCGTTCCCATAAATTCTTAGACATAATCTTTCTCTTTCTTATTTCAGTTGAGTGACATGTGTCACTGAAGTTCAAGATGGATATTTAGTATTAGTAAATAGTGTATCCATCATGTTGAGTCTAATCTTTATAACTTCTTTCTCTATCCTTACCAGTATATCTACTTGTTCCAATAGAGGAAGACGTTTAAAATCTTTCTCAGGTCTTACATAAATTTGCTGGTTCAGGTCCTTTTCTCCAATTATAAAATATTTAAGTTCTGATTTAGTCATGCAGCTACCTTTCTCCATAGCGTTCTATTACTTCCATCCTGACCCCAAACATTTGAAATCCAATCGCCTGTCCTCAGATAGTGGTTCATCTCTTTGATGTAAGCTTTTGCATCTACTTCTTTTCTTTGTGCTATTTCCTTGTCATCTGGAGATGCCTTGTAACTGCGACGTATCTTTCCATATGCCATTGCTTGTGCTCTCTGATAAGCAATCCATTCGACTACCGTATCCGGGTGGATAGGATGGTCCTTGGGTTTGGATGGTATCTTATACTCAATGGTCTTTCGGGTACTCACCTTCTTCCCTTTGGAAGGACGGCTTGCGCGGTGAGATATCTTTCGTACTGACCCATTCTCCTTTTTCTTCCGACTCAAAAAGGTCGGGATGTCTAGTCCTTCCTCCGACTGTTGCTCGTTCAATGTCTTCATGGTTGAGTTCACTCCAGTAAATTTCTAATACTTCTGACTTCTCTGCTGCTCTGAACAAATGGTATTCACCAGCAGGTACTACACACATCTCATTCTGATGTAGTATAGTGCGGTCAGTTATTCCTTTTTTCCATCTACTTATTTCTAACTTACCAGACAAGACATAGAAAGCATTTTGTTTTGATTGATGCCTGTGCTTGGAACAGAAGCCGCCCTCTTCTACAGTGATACGATGTATTTCTATCGCACCTGTTTGAATTAAGGGACGGGTAATTCCCCACACCTTTCCATCAGTTTGCATTTAACATTCTCCTTGTCATAGTTTCTAACAATTCTTCAGCATGTTTCAGCTGTTCTTTCCACATTTCTATCTCACTATCCTTTTGTTTTAACACTTCCTTTAATGTGTGGATAATGTCTTCTAATTCTTCCAAACGTGTATAAACTTCATGTCTCATTTGAAAATGTTTCATTTGAAAACTCCTAATAGTTCCTCACCACAGGTAGTGCAGGTAGCCTAGTTGTCCATCCATTGGTTGTTAAGGGAGCTTTACCTACATGTACTTCAGAAGTAGTTTCTATCCACACCTCTGCCCCACATTTTAAAGGTTGGTCTGGTGAATATACTATATCACAAGGCCCCTCTATATGCACCCAATGTCCGTAAGTATTTGATTTATAATCCTTAACTGTAATTACAGGGTCTTTGGTCCCTTGCTTACGGTTACGTTTAATATGATGTTGGTTGACGTGTATACGTTTAATCATTGTCTTCATCCCATCCGTAGAACATACTCATATCAATTCTTCCATATATCTGGTCCTGCTGCTCACAGACAATTGTAACATCAGTTAATGCTTCTTCAATTAGTTCCTGAACTAACGCTTTAATCTCTTTCTTGGTCATCTTCCTGCTCCTGTTTGAATACATAACCTGCTCCACATTGAGTACACCTGAAGCTACCATCTTCATAGATAAAGAAGTGTGCTTGTATCAAGTCCCAATTAGCACAGTTCTCACATATCATAGGATAGGCTTCTTCTGCTTCAGGTAATTTAACTACATCACCCATGTTAGTACCTCTTTCCTTTATATCCAATTATAAATTCCCCATAAGCTAATCACAACATAAAATAATTCCATCAACATGCGGGGAACATCTCTATCTCTTTGAGCAAAGTATGCCCATGCTCCAGATGCAACTGCTCCTACTACCCAACCTATCCATTGGAGATTTACATCTCCTGAAGTAAGTAACAAAGTTGCAATTAGTACTAAAATTAATGCAGCCCATCTGAATAGCATGTCCTTAATACTTCTTGACCTTTTCCACGATGGTAGTGACACCATTGTTAGGTGTGTAGCATAGTAAACAGTCCTTACATTTTTGTCCAGTACAATTTTGTAGCTCCACATGTTCATGTGCAAGTACATTATTAAATGTCCGGTCAAAGTGTCTTGGAGGTTTACCAAGAATTGTACCCACCTTCTTGTTAGAGTAGATAAGGATAAGATTAACAGGCTTCTCACGCTGGTCAAAGAAGGGTCCAGTGATGTCCGTTCTCTTCGTCCAGAGAGCAAAGGTGCAGTGCGGGTTATGCTCTGCAATCCTGCAATAGTTCTCTATGTGATTGAATTTAGGGTACTTTATACCATCCACAGTTTCAGTTATCAGCTCACCATGAGCATCAAATCTATAATATAATTCTAGGATGGAAGGTAACTCATGTGATTCCAGTACCCTCACAGGAAGCAGGTCACTGTTCCTCTGCAATGCAGGTGCAGTGTTCTTGCGGAAACCTTTGAGCATATCATATGAGTAACATACCCCACAGATATCCACTACTTCACCTGCTTCTTCATTACGTTTCTTACCATTTATATAATTATCATGACAGAACTTATTGGTAAGCGTATTCACACTGACAGACTTAAACAATTCCAACTTGCCTGACAGGTTACTCTCATGCACTGTTTGCATGGCTAGTTCTCCTTATGTTACAGCTAGTAACATTAATAATACAACAAGACCCATCATTATATACTCAGCTTTCATCTACATCCTCCTCTTCCTGTCCATATTTATAGTACATACCTTCTTCCCAGTCATGGGTTAACTCTTCCAACTTTTCAAATATCTCATACTCTTCAGCTGACTCATCTTCAGTTGGACTTAGTGCTTTCCAATTCATTCTAATCCTACGAACTTCTTCATAGGTAAGACCTAATTCTTCTATTGACTTAATCGCATACTCCAGTAAGGCATCATCTTTTACCCTACTCCATAGTCGTATGCCTTCTATTGCATCATCTCTTGTATGAGAAGACAGTGAGTTAGAGGTCTTCATTAGACTTCCTTTCTATTACTTCGGCTACTTCTTTTAAGTGTTTAAGATGTCGTCTTGTAACCGCAACAACATTCTTTATGGGTAATCCTTCTTCACATGCTAGTAAGCATTCGGTTTCAAGACACTGAAATAATCTTATCTCAGCATCCTTACGATGCTCTGAACAAATCATAAGCTGTTCTCCTATGCAGCTAGTGCCAAGGATGCCCACTCAGGAGAGTTCAGCATCTTACGGACCTGCTCTTCACGAGTAACACATACGTTCTGTGGTTTGCTACCCTTACGGGCAGTATCAGCTGTATGTGAGGACCAGTGAGTAGCTGCATTATATGCCGTCCACATACTACCTTCGTTCCTTGTGGCATACTTCTCATAGAGAGCGCGACCATAAATATGACGGTTCTCTTCATCGAATATCTTCATGAGATTGGAGAGCATTACCTTGTTAGCTACCTTCTTTCTGCTAACATTATCGGTACGTTGAGCCAATGTCTTAGTGAACAGGTTAACAGCTTGGTCTCTACTTACAGGTGTATGATACCAAGTTTGTAGCATCTCTCTACCTTCTCCACCTATATACGTTGCTGCATTCTTCAGCTTATGGGTGAAGGCTTCGACATTTAAATTCTTGGTATGCTTCATGTATATATACACGAGCTTATCCCCTACTACCAGAGTGTTCCAACAGGCGCTACGGAAATTTCCCATCATACCATTCAATGCCCACTTCCCATTATGAGAATCACGTACAATAAGCTGTGGTATTACTGTGTCTCCATTACCAATATCCATAACATGGGCAGGAAACTTGGCAGTCAGTTGAAGTTGAGCGCCATCATCATACACATCTGTTGTAGTAATTACATCAGTCAGGTCTATGCCAGAGTCCCTAAGACTTTGTTCTATACTTTCTACCATTGGCAGGTACTGATGCTCAGGTCTCTCTGCTGATACGATAGATAATACTTGCTTGGTATCCTTACGTCGAAGTCCTACACCTACGTCAGGTGATATGGAAGACAGCCCATTAGACCACACTCCTGTAGAGGCGGCAGTATCATCATCAAATGCATGAAGGGGAAACTTCTCTACTTCAAAGTCAAGTTTATCATGGTTGAATAATTGATTAAGCATTACCTTTTTCCTTTGCTATTTTTCTATCAAGGTATTCTATTCTGGCTGCAACATTGTTGTCATCGCCAGTCATCGCGCCAGCAAGTATAGCATTATACATACTGACAAGTCTTTCCCGCTGCTCCTCAAGGGTAGCGAGATAGATTTCTTCTGGTTTCTTCTTCGGGTTCTCCGTCGAAGTCATCCATGTTCTCCTTATCTTGGCTATCTAAATATTGTAGACGCTCATTAAGGGTAGCTAATTTTTCCTCAAGTGATTTGCCATCATCACCCATTTCTTTAAGCAGTTCCTGCAATTCTGGTGGGATATCTGCTTCGGATGCAAAGTCATATCTCTCCATCTATACCTTCTTTCTTTTGTTTGCTACGATTGTATGAACCTGTGCCCTTCTTAGGAGGCACCACATGTCGGCCCAATGCCCTACGCTGCTTCCAGTAAGGGTCACGGGCCTTCCTCAACCTGCGATTGAGGATATCTCTGAGTGATTTATGCATACCTGAGCATACTCCTGTTGAGATGAGATGTCAACAGACTTACAGCTTCTTCTCTATAAAATCTGCTATCTCGGCAAAGCCGTGCCCATCATCATTCATTTGTGCCAAGGCTTGTGCCTCTGACATGCCAAGACTTCCCATCTCTTTTAACATACCCACACTAGGGAAATCATGATACAATTCACTCCTGTCATTAGATTTATCTGCGTACAGTCTATCCCTAAACTCCTCATGTCCTGCGCCCTCTGGAAGACAGTCACTGGGAATATCTACCACATCTGCTAACACACCCAGACAACAGCGTCCATTGCCTCCATCACCTAACTGACCTCTGATTTGAAAATAGTCACCACTCCGTAGAGCATCAACCCATGCCTCTTTTACATCGTAGTCCATTCGGGTCATAGGTTTATCTTCTTCATATCCTTTGGTCATATCGTTGTTCCTCTTGCTGCTTTCAGTTCTTGGTCACTTAGTTCCAAGAGTTGGATTAGTTTACGTGCATGAAGGGTCGCATTAGCCCCGTAAAATGTGGCTACAGGTTCACGACTGCTTCTGTTACTGACAAGGATTTCCCCATGCTCTTCACCGGAATGATAGGGACTATCCTTGGTGATAATCTTGTAGGTGTATATAAGTTTACCCATTCATATCTTCTTTCTCTGTTTGATGTTCATACCAGCACTGACCCTGTATATCTTTGTGTAGCTCACTGATAAGAGAGCTATGGTCTTCTTTCAACAGGACTAGTACTAAGTCAGCTTCATCTTGAGTGGCAAAATATCCACCCATCCTATCCCAAGGCCCACACTCAGAACAGTAGTATCCAAGGTAGTATCCTGCATTTGAATGTAAGACTTCCATCTCACCAATCTTGCAGTCACTCCCGCGCTCATCACATTGGGGCATTAGTGTACCCTCTCCTTATCATCATCGTCTGATGGCTCGAATATACTACGCTCATTTATCTCTTCATCAGCTTGTCTCAGAGCTTCCACTAAGAGGCTGAAAATACCATGATGCATACGTAATACATCCTTTAGTACTTCCTCAGAAGGGTCACACAAGTCTTCACATAACTCTAGTGTAAGTTCAGATACCTTCTTGTTAAAGCCCAGTATCCTATCAATATTATTAAGACGTGTCTTTAAGTTAGTTAAGTTAGACATCGCTATTCCTTTCAGTTAATGCGACTGTCATCAAATACGTAAGGCACTACCTTACGCTCACTGCCATTGGCGAATATAACTACATCGCCACTGACAATCTCTTGAACGGCGCGTCGGTCATACCAGCGGTGTATGAAGTCAGGCTTACCCCATATTTTTAACGCTGAATGATACTCGCTGCCAGTAAATCCTATGAAGTGACTAGCCATCAGATGCACGATACCAACGTACCAACTCCTCTTTATTTAACATGACAAGCCCTGTTCCCAGCCCCACTACATTTGGATGGAGACCGTATTGAATAGGCCACTCTTCCTTTACGTCCTCCTTCTCACGATAATGATACCATGTACATGTTTTCCCATACACATCAACAGGATGTGCGCCATTCTCTACCACAGGCATACGTACTTCTATCCCTCCTATTCCCAGAGACCTAGAAGATACAATCTTCATCCAGTCAGGGATAGGATAGTTCCCCACAAATATAGTAATTAAATCAGGTGCAGAGAGAGAGTCTTCTTGGTTATGTTGTACCCACTCTTCGCATTCATGATGAAAGTATACAAAAGGAACATCAACCTTAGTTCTATAAGGGATATCATCATCAATTTGTCTGAGTTGAAGCAGTGGAGTGTCACTCATCTACACCTGCCCATTTATTTAGTATACTCTTATATTTCCCCTCATATTTATCATAGTCAGGGTCATCCGTATTTAATAGCACAGCTCCTCGCCCTAGCAAAGTGTCTGGAACATGTTGTGCCCACCTACACTCACTAAAGCGTGACAAAGAAATGTTAGTTCTTATTTCTTCTGAGCTACGCCAATGATACCATGTGCATGTTTTCCCATACACATCAACAAGATGAGAACCACTCTCTACCAGAAACTGACGCTCATCCCACCGAGATGTAATATGTATCCAATCAGGAAGTGGAGAATCTCCTAGAAGTATACCTACATAATCAGGACAATCATGCGGGTCTAATTGGTTCTCTCGGACCCAATCTTCACAGCCAAGACGGAAGTATACCCAGCCTGAATGTACCATATCTAATGGATGGATACCTCCCGGATGGTCTATGTCACCCAGTTGTCTGAGTTGAAGCAGTGGAGTGTTACTCATTGTTTTTTCATCCCATATATATTTATCATTTGTTGAGGAGTTAAATCCCATCTTTCAGGATAAGCCAGCATTTCATGATATCGCCAGCCTGTAGTCCCATCTTCCAGCATGTCACATAAACTGGTACGCCAGCCTCCTGCGTTCCCATTACAGCAGAGATGATACCACGGGCGATTCTCCTCCGACCAAGAGTATCCATAGCTTCTACACAAATCAACGTGCCATATGTGCCATAGCTTACGCTTAACATGGTACATAAAGATGTGATAAGATTTATGCAGCATCGTTTGCCCCCTTTCGTGAGCATAGTATAGGTAGTTTGTGGATGTGAATGTAGCATAGAGCACACCACAAACGCCCTCCTGTATCAATATCAGCAGGACGTTTGCAGCACTCCTCGCAGTCAGGCTGAACGTACACGGTCTACTTCCAGTGCGTTAGCCAACAGTTCTCGTGCCTTGCCTAAGAGAACATCTCTCTGTGGTCCCGCATAGAAAGTGAAAGCTTCCTGTTCATACTCACTTGCCACCTTCAGACGTGAGTCAACAGCGTCGATGTTCACCATGCCAGACCCATCGAGTTTCATAAGTAACATATCATTATCCTTTCATTATGATACATCAAAATCAAACAGCAGCTGCCAATTATCATCGGTCACTACTGCCTCTCTAGTTGCCTTGTCATACATAGGCCACAACTCCAGCGCCCCATTAATCTGGTCCTTTACTGTCAGTATGGTAGCGACTGTGAAAGTACTAAGTCTGCGCCTGTTGAGTACCCATAGACAGAAGGAACGTAGCTGGTGTTCCTTCATGTCTTTGGGCAACTCGACCAGCTTAACAAGCGTGTTAAGGCAAGTCATCGTGCTTGTTTCTAATAACATACTTCACCTATCCTTTAGCTAGAGCTATCGGGGCTAGCCTATTTCTAAACTAGCCCCTTAGCTTTGCTAGTTAGTGGTAGAAATGACAGGCACGATGAGCTGTGCTACCGTCTCGCCATAGTTCAGTGGGTTGACCCACTCAACCTCTTCAAGCATGTTTAGATTGCCCGTGTCGGCGTCGGTATACACAATCCATGTGTTGCCCTGACGTGTTTCCGTATGTGTGATTACATTCATCATACGTTTCCTATACCTCGTCATAGGGTTGATGTTGTTCATCTACGTGCGACCGCAACGCAGAAATATGTACAGGCAGACAAAGCCCATACATATCAACGGGTTGCGCCCATCGGACCTGTGTTGTTCTCATGTTTATTTTAGCCGATTCATAGAGTTTCGTGATGAGTATACAGGGATACGATGTTCATATGTGTTCCCATCCGCTCCCATTATGTATTCTATATGCACACATCTACTGTGTCCACGCCTTAGTTTGTGCTTGCTTCCCCCTTTAATAATACTGTTGTTACGTAACCGTTCCCATGTGACCTGTACGTTCATAGCTTCCCATAGTTCAGTGGGTCAACCCACTCAACCTCCATGTTTTGATTGTTGGTTTTAATCCAAAAAGAAAACCCCCAGCTTTCGCCGGGGGCTTCTTTCAATTGATTTACGATGTTACGCCGCACGACGTTTGACCGTCGCTGGCTGTGACGTGCGTTTGGAAGTCATGACCTTGTTTGGTTTGGCTTCCGTTTTTAGAACTGGTTTAGGTGAAACAGGAACTTGCATTCCAAGTAAGCGAGCTTCCAAAGCTTTTAGTTCAGCTTTCAGAATTCTTATTTTCTGTTTGATAACTTCGCTGTCATCAATGTTGGAAGCTTTCTTGTCCATTGCCTTAGCCAGTTCAGTAGAAGGCAAGCTCGCCAAGTCAGCGTTTGACTTTGGTTTTGGTCCGCCATCCTTCTTTTTGAAATTATTGAACTGTGACAAAGTCTGCAGGTTTTTAGAAACGCAAACTTTCTTCAGCGCGGTAACTCGCTTTGCATCATCAGTCAGCTTTAATATATCTGACGTTATCAATGCTCTAATCACCGGGCTTGTGGCAATGGCCGCTAGCTCTTTTGGGTAACTCTCCCCCTTACAGCCTAAGCCGTTGATAATGTATTGTGTGCGGAATGCTTCCGACGTAACGGGCTGGTCACGTTTCACTATCTTACTGCGAGGCGTCACGTTTAAGTCATTGGCAATCAGAACAAGCGGAACAACAAAGTCTATCGCTTTAGTCTGTGCCGTTTCATAAACCGTGTAAGCCGTCCGCGCAGTAGTGAGTAGCAAGTTATGAGCTTCTGTTATAAGTACAGGGGTCATAATAATCTCCGTTAGGATTAAGGAAAATTCCTCACTGCACGTTGATAGTTACTGCGCGCAAGTTCAGTGGGTTGCCCCACCCAACTAGCGAGCACTATCAAATTTCACAATGAGAAACAACTATGCGTATTTTACCAAAATGACAATACATGGCAAGCACAATGTTTGAGCCCCAATTCGTTAGCTTGCTAACAGTT
>VTLG01014728.1_pt1 | contig 29360 bp, 40 predicted proteins | sample 4694571 | NCBI WGS metagenome assembly VTLG01 (sample SAMN12604809, study PRJNA352737) | marine metagenome | biome: ENVO:00000447; feature: ENVO:00000209|ENVO:00000569|ENVO:01000036; material: ENVO:00002151; isolation source: viral sequences binned using virsorter ...
TTTTTATTTTTTTTACCATACATATACACTGTCATTATGGTGTGCCTTATTTACAACACATTGTTGCAAAAATGTTACAGTATAACTCCTTTTGCCTTTTTTTCGCCATACTTTTGCTCGTATATTGCCTCAATCTCAGTCATCAATTCAACAATATACTGTTCCTCTAATTTATCCACTTCCAACAATACCTTAGTTATGATATCTTTCTGCCGTTTTATTGCCTTATTCTTTGTCTGAATTAGGTCTATTCCCCATCTCGTTTGGTCTGTCATTAAACTCCTCCGCTTTCATTGGTGTTGTTCTTTCTTTTTCATCATGTATTAACTCATTATACATGTCAATTCTTTTTAATGCTTTGTGCTTCCAGGATCTAAGGCTTGCGCCTTGTGTTTTGAATTCTTGATAATATAGGTCAGGCGTACATACCATGATAACTCCTTGTTCAATCTTACTTCCGTAGACGTAGTCGTGAGCCATGGCGTACATTGCGATTTGCAGATAATAATCTTCGATCCATTCTTCCTTTTTTGGACGGTTACTTTGTTTGAAGTCAACAATAGTTTCCATGCCGTTATGTAAGCAGACCAAGTCTGTACTGCCCGCGTAAAGGCCCGGGTAATGTAACATAACTTCCGACCCATAGTATTCTTCCACAGGTGTAAGACCAATCTCGATAATTTTGTCGGCCATGGGACGCGCCTCCTGTCCGATTGCTGTAAGATCAACGCAGCCAGTTCCGAGGATATGATGTTCCAGGAATTTGTGCATACATGTCCCCCGATTACTACTATGGTTTTTAATTCGCTCTGCTTCTTCTTCTCCAACTTTGGCCTTCCAGTCTTTTAAAAATTGTTTATTTTTGGTGGCTCCTAATATAGTAGTCACACTAGGAAGTCTAGAATTATCTATGTCATAAACCCTGGTCCCTGATCCAGGGTCCGTGAGCTGTTTTCCTCGTATATAGTTGTATTTATTACTCTTTTTTAACCCTTTAGGTTCTTTTCCAATGTTGTGGTATTCCTCTATGTCTTTATCATTCATCATAATTTATTTTTTAATTCTTTTAAATATTCTTCTATTTCAATATTATCAGACTGCATGTTAGCCTGTCTTTCTTTTTTATTCTTTAATGATTGTTTGTAAGATTCTTTTAACTCATCGTTTTCTTTCTTACCAAAAATTCTATTAAAATTTTTTCTATACAAATCATCAGATGGTCTACTTACACCATCCCACTGTCTACCTTTTTCTTTTTTTACCATTTTTTATTTTTTCTTTTATTATATCTTCAACGATACTATCGTATTTTTTATGTTTATCACTGTTAAGTAAATTTTTTACATAGTGTTGAGCTACCTTTGGTAAATTTAAAATTTTATTTTTTTTATCCATTACTCTAAACTCATCGCTCTTTTATATTCTTGTAAGTCTACAACCTTACCATTCATTACTTTACCTTGATAGTGTTCTATGACTTGTTGAATCTTAGGCAACTTAGTATGTGCCCAAGGCCAGATTAGGCAACACACATAATAAGCATCGCGAAATGTACAACGCCATCTGTACTGTTTTAAGTACGGCGTACCATCAACCCGTTTACCCTTACGCGGCTTGTCGGTTAAAGTACCACAACCTAACATCTCATGAACCCAAATCAAAACAGATTGATCTGTCATGGTGATCTCCATAGACAATCTTAAACTATTTGACATACGATATCCAGGTTTACCTTTGTGTTTCTTTTTCTTTTCAGGTCCTCTTTTAAAATGGATAGATCCTTCACCATCAAAGAGTCCAGCTATATATGCTTTGTCTGTATCAGGTATCATTTTGAATAGCCATTCTAACCACCGTGGTCCATGGGTTTAAATCAATGTTTCTAGTGCAGCTTGCGATCATCATCTGTAATAGGATTAACATCAATATAAGACTCAATAACTTCGGACTCATCCACATAAATCTCCCCTTCCGAGTCACATTCAACGCACTGCGCTACAATGTGTTCTCTACCTTCTTCTAATACAAGTTTAACATATCCATTACCCTTGCAGTTTGGACATATTATAGCATGTACGTTATACTTTTTTGATTTTTCCATTTAATTTCTTCGCCTTTTCATTTGCAATTGATTCAATGGTTTTACTAATTGACAATTGTGCATCAGGCAATAATACCTTAGACAACGCAATTAAAGTCTTGTATGTTTCATGTGTTAATGAAACGTTTCTATATTTAGTTATATCAGTCATTATGACTTTCCTTTCATTTATTTCTGATGATTATATAGGACTAAAAGGAGTATTGTCAAGTATGAAATTTGTTTTAATTTTATCAATGTGTAGTTATGTTAGTGGAGCTTGTTTACCACCATATGAATGGCCAGAAAAATTTAATAGTGGTTATGAGTGTAGTATTGCAGGCTATGAAGAAGCTGCTAAAAAATTAAAAGAGATTGGACCAGTTGAAGTTGATAAATATAGAGTGTCTATAACCTTTACCTGTAATGGAGTTCAAGAAACTTGAAATAGTGTGATAATTATGTTACAATATGATTATCTCACCACAATAACCTACCCTCATTATTTCCCTCTTTAGGGTAGGTGTACATTCATATCAAACCAGCTGTTTTCCGTGCACGTACTTACAGCCGGCCAAACTCCAGGTCCCTACCCTTGCAGGTCATCGGTAACGTACAGGGAAATGCCATTGGCAAGATTTGGACGCCCTTGAGCTTTCAAATTTTATTTACAAATACAACCCATCAAATTACCACTACCATCATTCATTACATGAACGTTAAATGGTGCTTCATGATACGTGGTTAAGTATAAACGTAATATATCACACAAGTCAAAGCAGTCGACTTCTGCCAGTAATGATATACCCGCCGTCATCTCCTTTGTGACAGCTACTAACTGATACAACCCGTCGTTTAGAAGTATTAAGTCCATTGTTAGCAAACTCCTTTATTAATTTATACCAAAGATCTTTGTATTTTTGATCTTTCGTTTTGTTCCACATAATTGCGGCTTCATCAATCTTTGTCAAAAGACGTTCTTGTGCCATGTGCTATTATCTTTTTAATACCTGGTGCTTTTAAATCTAACGTTGCATACTTAGCCCAAGCTTTTTTAATCAAATTAAGTTCTAAAATTAAATTAGACCATTGTTTTTGACTAATGTTTTTACTTGTTATTGTTAATTGTTTTTCTTTCATGCTGTATATATAGGTTATTATAGGATAATTGTCAACCCCTAACGTCCTTGGCCACGATATTTTTTATACATACGCCGACGGGATTTGTTCATTTTACATAGGCTAGGATTACGTCCAATTGACGTTTTGTGAAATGTAGGTTCGTGTGCTATTTTTGCGTATAAACCTTTAGTTTTTTTCATTCACTCCAATCTTTTACAAACGGAACACCACCATCATTACGAGATGACATAACAGGTAAATAAGTTATCTTGCCATTAATGTGTTGATGTAAATCAGAACCACAATTCATACATCTATATAATTCATTTGTTAATCCAACCAACATTGTAAATTCTTCACACGTTGGACATTTACCATTAACTATTTCTGCTTGTATTTTTACCATTATATTTCTTCCTATTATATACTTTCTTAGACTCTACCACACGTGGTTGATAACGTCCATCTTTTAAATATTTTGCAACTTTATTCGATGATGAGTTTTTTAATTGACTTTGAGCCATCTATATTATCTTCTAATTCTGCAGAACCCTTCCAGCATTTATACATTACGTTTTCAGAGTATTGTCTTTCAGCCTGACGTTTGCCACGTAAACATTGTGCCATTCCATCAACCTGTAAACGCGCCTCCTTAATTTCTGCGTTTACGAACATAAGAAGAGCTACCACAGATTCTATCATTGTCCGTTACCATTTTTATAATGCATATCTCTAGCTTTGTCTTTTAATGATTCAATATCAGTTAAAACTTTGTCCATTTGTTTTGTTAAAAATTCTATGTTGACTTTGTTCAACGCCATAGATTCTATGTGCTTGTTTAACTTATCAGTAGTCTTATATAAATCCTCGATCATCATAAATTGTTCGCTATCTGCAGGAAGCGACCCAAGTTGGCCCCGTGGCCATTTGATTCTAAACTCTGTATTCTCTTCAAGATCTTTCTCCATTATCTGTATACGAGTATCTGCAACATTAAGACGTTCTATAATTTGAAAGTAACCCATTGTTCCAAGTGCTACGATAATTATTAACGAAGCTACCGTCTTCATCGGCATTTGTACAGCCGCTTCTTCGGATATATTTAATGGTTTCTTATTCATTTTTAGGTTTTGGTAGAGGCAGTATATAATCTTTTGGAGGTATTTTCAATGTCGTGTTATCCATGGTTTTAGCGTCTGGATTAGACTCTAGGTATTCTTTTTTCATACCTTTCCATGTACTTTTTTCTTTAGGTCTTTCTTCCTCAACTGTTACAGGAATTACACCCTTACATTTTGATACTAATAAGTTAAAATTTTCATTACGTTTTAATGTAGGATTTCTATTAACTTTGTTACACATTTTCATAAGTTCTAATTGTTGTCTAAGCTTTTCGTTTTCTAATGCTAAATCATTTCTTTCATTGCATTGTAAATTACCTAAATATTTTCTAAATGTAAGTCTAACTTCTTCTGTATCACTACCATTCCAAGAATTATCGTAGTTGTTATAATCATAATCTCTACGAGATACTGATACATCTACTTCACCAGTTCTACATTCGTTAGGGTATGAGTTTAAATATTCGTTTCTAGGATATGCAGGACCAGCACAAAATGCTAATAGAGTTATTAGTATAATTAGTATACCTGTAAAATAATAATTCATCCTGGCTACCTCCATGATACATCCTAATAATTTATTTCTCTGTTTAAATCTTTGATATCCCACTCCATGTTGTTGACACGATTAGCTAATAGTTCATATAAATTCTCAGCCATTTCCCATGTGCCCTCCGCTCGTTCTAGTTTTTGTAAGATTGTGTTTGTTTTTTCTGTAAGCACAACCATATCTCTTTGTATATTTACAAGATCAACTGTTTTAATTTTTTCTATCTCTGCTCTGTTGCCGTTGATTGTGTCTGTTAAATTAACAATATATTTGACGCCCGTAAATGTTCCAACTAGCACTGAAGCTACCACGGGCACCATGACTATATTTTTTTTTAATAAGTCAGCTAAATTCATTTTTTCTTCTCCTCAATTTCGTAAAAATACTTATCAGTATCTTCCGTTCTAAATTTACCACTATCTTCTACATCCCATTCTGATGTTTGCACCTTCCAATCAGGAATTTCATCTCTTACAGTAAAAGAAGTAATGTCCCATATAATACGATTGTTAGGTTGTGCTGCATAATTGCCATCTTCAAGAGCTATTATGTGAGCGCACTTATGTTCGTGCGGTATTTCTGAATGATCAGAGTTTAATATATTAGCATCTGGATGTGCCCAGTCAACGGTAAATAAATAATTACCGTGATGCCATTTTTTATCTTTGCCTATAAATTTTCCGGAAGAACCGTTTAAAAAATCCCAAGTAGTAATAGCAGGATAATAACTAAAACTATTCCAAAGCTCCAACTCATCAAGTCTACGTTCAGGAACTTCTTCTGGTTTAAAACCTCGCTGTATGAAGGCGCTAATCGGGAGACGATAAAAGACAGCGCCATTTTCCATAATCGCATGGAATAAGATAGCACGTCCTGTAATACTCGTAAGGCCGAAGATGATACAGTCTTCAACTTCTCCCACATGTCTGGTAAGGTCATATAAATACTCCTTTTTTATTTGCGCGTATTGTATAGGAATGTTTGCATTTAAGAAAGCCATAATTTATCATTTTATTTGGCCCCAATTGGGACCAGATTCATAGTCTACCTTGTTAGGTACTTCTAAGTCAACAGCAGATTCCATAATGTCTTTTATTTTTTCTGCATGTTCAGGACTTTCCACAGATATATCAAGTTCATCATGTACTTGTATATGTGGTATGATATCTTCTTTGTGTAATTCTATCATTGCTTTCTTTGTCATGTCAGCTGCTGATCCTTGTATAAGTTTATTTAATGCTTTGTAAGTGTACGCACGTTTAATCCCTGGTCCGTGTTCCAAGAGCGCTGCATCGTGTGGTAATGCTTTATGTATACCGAATTGATTAGGTTCCCACAAATGAAACCTACAAAGTCTGCCAAGTAAAGTTCTAATTTTACCAGACTCTTGAGCACGTTGCATAACGTTGTCCATTAGTTGTTTAACAAACGGTACTCGGTTATGATATTGTCTAAACAAACTATCGGATACATCTTTAGATACACCAAGTTCTGCTTGTAATTTATTTTTACCCATACCATAGAACAGACCAAGATTAATTGTCTTGGCCTGTGATCTAGGTATCTCTGCCATCTCAGCAACGATGGTGTGAAAATCCGCATCGCCCTCACGATACGCATCCAATACCTCGTCCACTCCATAGAGATTCTGTAAAGCTGCATAATGCACTACCAACCTAGGTTCTTGTTGAGAATAGTCAAAACAACCCCATGTATGGCCCTCCTCGGGCACAAATAGAGCCCTAATCCGTGGTCCAAGGTCTTTGTTTCTAGCTGGTATTTGCTGTAAATTTGGGTTTGAATAGCTAAATCTGCCTGTTACCGTTCCGCCATTATCTGACCTTAATTGGTTTATTTCAGCATGTATTCTACCTTTATGTGAATGTTTTAATATGGTATCAATGAAAGTGGTATGGGCTTTATTTATTTCACGAGCCTGGGCAATTAGTTTCACTGTTGGGTGGGGGTGATTCTGTAAAAAATTTTTAGTAAAGGAAGGAGCAGATGTTTTTTCAGTTCTATCATAATCTAGTTTTAGTTTATCAAAAACTTGTGCGATTGATCTTGCAGCCCATATTTGAGTGTCTATTGATGTTTCTTTTTTTACTTGCTGGATTAACTTGGCTTCTTGTTGCGCTAACTCTTGCTTCATTGTATGAGCTTTTTGAACGTCCACTCGAACCCCACGAAATCTCATCGCTACCAAACATGGAAAAAGTTCCGTCTCAAGATCAAAAATAGATTGTATATCTTGGTGTAAAATTTCTTTCTTTAATTCTTGCCATAACTCTAAAGTTATTTCAGCATCTTTTTCTGCATATGCGCCAACATAAATGGCAGGTAGTTTATACATTTCTGCCTTGGCGTCAACACCCCAATCTTTTGCAGCTGCATATAAATCACTTTCATTTTTTGTTTTGCCGGTGTATCGTTTAGAACAGTTGTTTAAGTCATAGCGCATTTGATTTTCATCAACAAGGGCCGATGCAATCATCGTGTCTACAATTTTACCGCTGACACTTAAACCGAGCGCTTGTATCCAACACACGTCATACATGGCGTTGTGAAATATTTTTGTAGCAGGTGTATTTAATACATCTTGAAACCATTTTAAAACTTTAACTCTACTCATATTACCACCACCTTCATGAGCAATTGGATAATAACCAGACCAACCTGGTACAGCTACTGCAATTCCTACTATATCTCCTTTACCAACTACAGATCCTGATCCCATTTTCATAAGGTCTGGGTCTTTAGTTTCTAAGTCTATTGCAATCTCATCATACTTAGATAAGTCTGGAAAATTTTCTGGTGGTAGCCATTCTGTTTGTGGTTTAAAAAGTGGTATTTGCATTATTTAACTATTATCCCCCATGAGTTATCTTTGTCTTCTGGTTTATCTTCTTTTATTTTTTCTATTTCTTTATAATCTCTTTCAAGAATCATTTCTAAAAAGTGTATTGCTTTTAATATGTCTTGTTTCTTTCCCTTGTCTCGGTGTCTTATAATATATTTTATAGCACATCCTTCTGGATACAACAATTCATTCTCTATTACAAACTTACTTGGTTGAATTTTATATTTTTGATAATGAGATCCTCCAATTTGTTTGTCATATGGTTTCATAGTAAGTAACCTTTCTCATATTTTTTTGGTTCTATTATATGTAAGTTTTCTTTTGTTCTTGTTGCACCTACATAAAATAATCTATTTTCATCATCAGGATTTTTTTCATAACTTCTCATAGTATTTTCTGTAAGATCAGTTAACAAAACAACGTTAGTCGCTTCACCACCTTTTGCTGCGTGTATAGTAGATAATTCAATTCTAGGTTTCTCATTTAATTTTTCTCCATTCTTTCTCATCTTCCTAAGATAGTTTACCTTAGTTTGACCTGCGTTGTCAAATGCTTCATACCAAACTGTTTTAACTTGAAGACCATAATCTTTTACAAGTTGATCTATTCCATAAAAAGATCCTTTAGCCATGCCTTTTATTTTTTTAGCATGCCAATTTTTAGGACCTATAAATTTAACCATGTTTTCTATTTCTTTATAAGATACTAATTGTCCTTGTCGCAAATGTTCCCATGACGTAGCTGCTTGGTGTAATTCTTTTTCACTACTTCGTTTATATCTGTTTTCATAATATAGTCCTTGTCTATACAAAGATTCTTCTATGTCATTTAACATGTGTCTCGTTCTACTTAAAATTAACCAATCACCTTGTGACATATCAATACTTTCTACATCAAAATGCCTGTGTAATAATCCTTGACTAACTCTAGGTTGCCACGTTTTATCTATTCTATTCCTAATTTTATTTATTATACCCATAGCTAAACCATGCACTTTTGCGGGTATTCTGTAAGACTGTGTTAGTGGTAAGTATTGTCCTTCTAAAGCTATAAAAGAATCTACGTCTGCACCAGCCCATCTAAATATTGCTTGGTCATCATCACCTGCAATAAAAGAATCTTTTGTTTTATTCCAAATAGATCGTGTCATGTCCCATTGCATTAACGATAAATCTTGTGCTTCATCTATAAACACCACATCAAACTTTGGTGACTTATCTGATTTTGTAAACTCTAAAATCATGTCATTAAAATCTATTAAGTTATATTCTTTTTTATATCTTGCTAACTCGTTATGTATAATTCTAAGTTGATCTCTTTCTAAATCTTGTGTGTGTTCCTGTAAATTAAACTGTTGTTCTGGTGTAATGTTTCGTAGTTGTGCTAGTTGTATAATTCTTAAATACTCACTGTCTGATGTAAAGATACCGCCTTGGTCTTCTTGGTAATCAGCGTACGTTACAGGAAAACCTAACTTTTTTCCTAAATCTTTGTAATGTCTGGGTTGCATAACTTGATCTCTTTTTAATCCTAACTTTTTAAATGCTAGTGAGTGTAGTGTTCTAAAATATGGTAGATCATCTTCTGTTAAATTAAATTTTTTAATTGCTCTATCTCTTGCTTCGTGCGCAGCTTTTTGTGTAAATGCAAAGTAACCTATTTTGTCAGGGTCGGTTTGTTTAAGATAATCATCTACTTTGTTTAACAAAGTTGTAGTCTTACCTGTGCCTGGCGGTCCTAATACAATTGTTCTCATTCTTTTACTGATCCTTGTGCTAACATTGATCTCCATTCAACATCTATGCTTGGTTTACGACTTTTTTTGCCATTTTGATTTTCACCTCTTGTTTGCCACAATAAAAATTCTGGTAAATAACAACAATCTTCATCATACATGTGGGCAACTTCTAATTTTTCATTTGATTTTGGTTTAGGAACAAATGCTTCACCCACTATGACATGCATTAAATAAGGAACAGATATTCTTCCATCAACTCTATCTAGACTAACCGTAGGATAACCTGTCGTTGTACCCCAACGTACACTAGATATTTTTATTTGATCTTTATCTGTTTTGTAACTTATAAAAGGCCATATTTTTTGTTTATATTTATTATCTTCAGGAATTAATTGACAAGTCTTAAAGTAATGCCACCCGTTTGTTGGATGTATAATATATTTATTAGGAAGAAATATAGGATTAACATCTTCTAATTTTTTAGGTTTAAGAAGTGTTTTATCCAATTGTTTTATTATTGGTTGTTCTTTAAAAAATGATAATTGACTCATTAAAATATATCTTTTGGTTTTAATTCTTTTTGATTATAGTTGTCTTCTTTTTTATCAAATTGTTTAACTACAAATACAGAAATTCTTTCTTTACCTATACGTTTGTCATCACAGTTACATGTTTCTTTTAACATTTGTGCTGTACGTTGATAATTTATGTCCCAACGTTTTCTAATTAAAAATTGATTATAGAATCTGTCAAAAACAAAATGGTGATAGCCTTCGTTAGTCCACACACCACCTTTTTTAAGATCGTTTTTATCTGTTGATACTTGTCTATTTAAACAATATTCTTCTAAATGATTTTGTAATTGATCCTGCGTAGTTACGCCTTCTGGTGGATCTATTGGTTCGTGGTTCTTCATCAATGGGTTTATTATCATGTCCCAGTCTTTTGGTTTTACTGTTGGTGGTTTAAAGTCTAACTGTTCCATACATGCTTCCTGGAATAAACTTTGTTGTTTTAAAAATTTTACATTTTCTAAATGTAATCGCTCACCATCTACGTTTAAATAGTAGTATGGTTTTTCTAATTTAATTTTTTGTAAGTCAGTTAGTGCAGGAAAAACTATCTCTTCACCAATACCAAACTTTCTTTCTCTACATAATTTTTTATCACATAAATTACACATTGGTGTATCATTACATTTGTAACCCCAATCTTTTTTATCATGTTGACGTTTAATTATTTCTACTTCGGACTCACTTAATGGTGTTGTAGATGCTGTTGCATTAAACAATGTCATCTTACTTTTCCATTCTGCTGGCCATTTCTTTTTAGCATACACACCAAAATGAAACATAGAATTATTTCTACCACCTTCTGGTATTTTATTTAATGCCATAAGTTCTATACATGGTGGTGCATCGTCGTATTCAGATTTAGGTCTTTCTATTTTTACAAAATCTAAATCATATTGTTTTATTTCTTCATATATTTTATAAAATTCTTCTAACGTCGCTGCTTCACCATCTTGTTTAAATGCATAACGTGTAGTTTGATCTCCACCAAAGTATGGTAAGTTTAAAAAATTACCTGTGTCATCTGCTGATTTTAATTGAATTTGTTTTGGAAAAACCTCTGATCCGCCGTATCCTAGTAGTGTTTTTATTTCTGTTAGTTTATCTCTCATTCTTTCTGCTGCTACCGGTTGTGCGGAGAAGAGAAAGACATGGGCTCCTCCACTCTTTGACCTACACACGGCCAAAGGCAGTTTAAATTGTTTTATTTTATCTATTAATTGTTTATGATCAAATCCTGCGTAAGAATCTATATCAACACAACCCCATACACATTGGTTATCCTCATTAATAGGTATGATGCCCAGACTCTGCGTTCCATTTAAATGCATGGTCCACAGTTCCGGAGTCACTGGTTGACGTACAACAAATGATTGTCCTTTTAATTTGACACCATTCTCAGCAGGTGCACTTACTTTAGTGCAACCATGAGCACGTTCCAATCCTTTAAATATTTTTTCAAACATAATTTTTAATGGGCGCTTCCACTCTCGCTTCCACGCCCACTCCTAGGATTCAATTAGTATGGTGTTGAGTCTTTAGTATCTTCTGATCCGTGTTTAACCTGCACTTGATCTTTGCCAACACTTTGTGCAAAAGACTTAGCCATGTCATAGATTCCTTTATCTGTAACTGGACCCATCTTTTCCACTTCCCATCCAAACCATGTTCCTTTGTCATTTGACATTTGAACGGTAGATAGATCATAAATGTGGCTATAAGTTGGCGGTGTAAACAAACCATTTTTACCTTGTAGTTTTAAACCCATCATTAATGAATTCCATTTTCTACTAACTTTAAGTTGAGTAGACTTCATAGAAATTAAAGCTGTTGATGGATTTTCACCTAGAGTCAATACAAAATGACTTGCAGTGTTATCAAGATAATTACCATTTGGTAATCTGTCTTTGTAGTCTTTACCTCTAGTAGTTTGACTAACTATATCACTGTCAGCGTCATGAATTGCAACAGGTGCACCACTACTGGTACCTCTGTCTTGCCATTCAATGTATTGTCTTTTGTAGTGACAAGGTACAACACTAATTTTATCAAACAATTCGTTTGTGACAGTGTTGATTATCTTGCCGGGCTCTGCGCCTTCGACATATTTACCATCTCTTTTATTTACTTCCGGAGATAGTTGACCCAAAATTTTTAAGAATGGTAACGCAAGATCTTCTTGCGATATATTCTGGGCTCCTTGTTGTGCATCAGCTTCCATATCAAATGTTGCTAATGCTCCTTCTTTTTTCTCTGTTACTTGGTTCATGTTTATTGTTTCCTTTTTATTGTTGTTTTATTTCCAACGAACACGTTGAAAATTTCCGTTGGCATTGACTTACCTGCCTCCAAACGCTCACGGACTAGCGCTTTGAGAGTCATGGGCTCAACCTTCAACTTTTGTGTTGGTTGATACCCACGCTCTTCTGCAAGAGCAGCATAATCAGCTGCCTTGTTATCCTCGTTACGACCGAATGATACGGATATCTCGTTTTTGATTATATCACCCAAGCCATTTTCACGAAGCCAGTTAAATGCTTTCTCTCTATTTGCAATAGATATACTTGCACTATAATTTGGTTTAACATCTACCGTAGAACCATCTGATAATTTAAGATGTGATAGTCCCATCTCAGCCATCATTGTTGGAATTACTTCCCCCGATAATCGGTCATGTTCTTTTTTTAAATCTTTAAGATTATTTTCACTAATCTCTATTCTATTATTTAAACCTTCTAACATTTGTATTTGATCTGCTAGAGATTGTATACTTGCTGTTTTATCAACAAGATCTTGTTGGTCTTCTTCAAAGTTTATTTCATCTTTGAATTTTATTTGGTGTTTAATTGCCATCTATTTCTCCTTTCTCGTATAAATTAATAGCAATAGGATAATATTTTCTTTCTTGTTTATCCCATTTTAGTAAATTGTATTTACCATTTGTCATGTCAGAAACTATGGAACATGCTACGCCAATAATTGCAGGATCACCAGTTAATAATAAATAATCGTCCGTAGTAAAATTTTTTAAACCTTTTCTAAGTTTAAAAATTAATGGTCCAGGCGAAAAAATTATTTGTGATAACTCTGGTAATAAAAAAATAAAGTCATTGGTTGTAGAATAAGAAGCTGCACCCATAATATTTATTTTAGGTCTACCATCAGCACTACCAGCAATTTCTTGTATTACATAAACCTTTTTTTCTTTCATGCTTGACAATATAGGTAAGAGTTGTTATCTTGTCAAGTAGAAAGAAGAAAAACTATGAACTATAAATTTAAAACAAAACCATACAAGCATCAAATGACTGCTTTAGAAAAGTCATGGAATAGAGAAACCTACGCTTATTTTATGGAAATGGGCACAGGTAAAACAAAAGTACTAATAGACAATTTAGCTATGCTTTATGATAAAGGCAAAGTTAATGGCGCGTTAATTATTGCACCTAAAGGTGTAGTTGGCACGTGGTATAATAATGAAATACCTACACATTTACCAAACCACATAGATCATAAAACTGTATTATGGAAAGCAGCTATTACTAAAAAACAAAAAGAAAAATTAGATACATTATTTGATACAGGTGAAGACTTACAAATTCTTATTATGAATGTAGAAGCTTTTAGCACAGAAAAAGGCATGGATTTTGCTTATAAGTTTTTATCTTCTCATAGAACTTTAATGGCTATTGATGAGTCTACAACAATTAAAACACCTACAGCTAAAAGAACAAAAAATATAATTAAATTAGCATCTCATGCGGGATATAGAAGAATTATGACAGGTTCTCCTGTAACTAAAAACCCATTAGATTTGTATACACAATGCGATTTTTTAAGTCCTTGGTTATTAGATTTTACTTCTTATTATGCATTTAGAAATAGATATGCAGAAATGAAAACATTACATATGCATGGTAGACAAATACAAGTAGTAAATGGTTTTAAAAATTTAGGAGAATTATCAGATAAACTTAAAGGATTTTCATACAGAGTTTTAAAAGAAGATTGTTTAGATTTACCAGATAAAATATTTATTAAACGTCAAATAACTTTAAGTCCTGATCAACGTAAACTATACGAACAAATGAAAAAAGAAGCAATTGCTATTCTAGAAGGTAAACAATCTACTACGGTAAATACTTTAACTCAGTTAATGAGACTTCAACAAATTACATGTGGTCATTTTACTGCAGATGATGGATCTACAAAACCTATTGCTAATAACAGGATAACTGAATTAATGAATGTATTGGCTGAAACTGAGGGCAAGGCTATTATTTGGGCTCATTATCAATATGACATTACGGAAATTATTAAAGCTGTAATTAAAGAATATGGTCCAGGGTCCATTGTCGATTATTATGGATTAACACCACAAGAAGAAAGACAACCTAATATTAAACGTTTTCAAGATGACCCTAAGTGTCGGTTTATGGTTGGAACGCCTTCTACGGGCGGCTATGGCATTACTTTGACGGCTGCAAACACCGTAATTTACTATTCTAATGGTTATGACTTAGAAAAACGATTACAATCAGAAGACAGAGCACACAGAATCGGCCAAAAAAAATCGGTAACTTATGTTGATTTAATGGCGGACGACACTGTGGATGAAAAAATCGTACAAGCTCTACGAAAAAAAATAAACATAGCATCAGAAGTTTTAGGAGAAGAATTAAAGTCATGGATTTAATAGGATATACACGCGACGCGCGCTGTAATTTTTAATTTGTTACTTTACCACCGGACCATTTCATTTCTGGTAGGCCTTCAGTGTATTTTTTTCCGTCAAAGGTTAATACTTGTTTTCTATTTGAATCTGATTCGTGATAACTTATGTGGACCCAGCCCCCTGCAGGATCATCCTTGTCGTAGTACTCCATAATCAATTGATCAAAGTCCACGTTATTTTGTAGCCAGTAAGCTGTCTGAATATTTGGCACGCCAAAAATTTCTAGGTCGACGGCCTGGCCCTTCGCATGCTGCGAAGTTTTTTTGCTGCCGATCGCTTCACACAGCGCCTCGGACCTGTAGCCCGATGTTATTGTAACTGGTTTGTCGAAGTGTGCACGTAAAGGTTCAAGCACCTCATAACACAGGTCACCTAAACTTTTTATTTCTGCTGATCCTGGTGTGTTGTCTATGCCTTTACGTTGCGCAGTCATCGATTTGGTCATTTCTTTTAAACTGAAGTGTTTTGAAAGTTGCATAAAAATTTTTTATTGAGTGTTTGATAATAACATAAAAATCATATTAGCCATACCCATAATTAACATACCTGCAGACACTAATACAATTTTTTCTAATCTACTTATTTGTGTTTCTATTCTATTAATTTTATCATGCGTCTGCTTTTGCATAATTCTGCAAAGCTTTTCATGATCTTCTATTTTTTGTAATGCATTTTTAGCCATTATGTTCTACTCGCTATTACCTTTTCTGTTGGTGATAGTAACGCTTCCTCTGTTCGTGTCAAGTTAGTTTGTGGATTTTTTTGTGGCACACTTGCCAACATTTTAGCAGGCATAGGTGTGTTACCTAATGGTGGTGTTTTTATCTTACTTTGTAAACCTGAAGGAACAGCTTCAGGTGAACCAGGAACTATTAAATTTTTAAACGGATCAAAAATATTTTCTTTAATAAAAGAACCTCCAGGTATTTTCTTAATATTCTTTTTAATAAACCCTTCTTCTTTTATTGGGTTTTTATTTTCATCTAACATTAATCTACCATCTTTATCTACTTTGTAGTTTTCTTTGTCAGGATTGTAACCACCTTCTCTTTCTCCTGTTTCAGTATTTAATATTTTAGGAAAAAATTTTATTCCCATGTATTTTCCTTTTACTTTATCTAATTCTACTTGTGGAAATAAGAAAGATCTGTTTGCTCTATATCTAAATTCATCACTATCCTTAGACAACTTTCTCATTTGATCTTTTACTATTCTAACTTTACTTTCAAATCTAGGTTTAGAATAGTTAACGGGTGTAAACCTACCTGTTAATAAATTATTAATTAATTGTCTAGATGCACCTGCTGATTTCATAATTTCATATATTTTAGATTTTTTTAAATCTAATAATTCTAAATCTTTAATTCTAATATACATATCTTTTTGTATTCTAAATGCTTCTTGTTGCATTTCATTAAAAGTGTTAACCATATCTGTTGGTGTTTTTTGTGCAAAATCTTGTACACTATAAAAACCTTCTGTTTCGTCAACAGCTCTCAACAATCTGTTCATTGTAGATGTAAAATATCTAAGGTCTTTTTTAACATCAATTCTAATGATCCGTGTTCCAGTAAACAAGGCTAGTAATTCATCAGACAAGTTAACTGGTTTACCACCTTTAGTTAAGTCTTTTGATAATGCATCACCTATTTTTTCACCACTTGTAAGCACACCTGGTTTAATACCATCTACTACATGCACTAATGATTTTAAAAACTTATCTCCAAGATCATCTGATTGTGTGTACACAGATCCACCGCCATCTTTTTTACCATTTCTTGTAGTCACATCTATAAATCTATCAAATCCTAATGGCTCTGATATAAATGGTTCTAAAAATTTAGCTACAGGTCCGTCTTCTCCAAACATTAAATTCATTACAAACTGTTCTGTTTCTTGTGGGTTTAAATTTTGTCTTTGTGCTTGTGCAATAGCTGCGTCTAATGGTTGATATAAACTATCGTAAGGACTAAAGTATGAAAAATTAATAGCAGCACTTTCCCCATTCTTCCAACCCTTAACAGCTAATAAGTTTGATGTTGCATCCCATGATGCAGCTGATGATCTTTTGTATGCAGCCCACTGTGAGCTTGTAGAATTAGTTAATGCCTGTGATAGCTCATTAAATCCTTTTCCAATAGCAAAACTAGTCATAAAAGCACCAGTTAATCTTCTTATACCCATTTGTTTTATAGCATTATTAGGATGAGCTGCTTCTTTTAAACCTAAACTAATAATATTAGCACCTGTTCTAAGTATCTCTGCAGGAAAAGATATAAAGTTTCCAATTGGAAGTTTTCTTATACTTTGAATAATAGGCGGTACTTTACTATATGTTGGATAAGTATTTCGTAATAAAAATGCTGATGCCTCTTCTATTGCATCATCAAATGTTTTTTTCTGTCCTGTAACTGTATTGATTGGATCAAATTCTTTACCCATGTATCTAAACCACTCTTTAACATCATCTAAACTTTTTAATGCTTGATACAGTTGTGATTTACCAAATTCAAAACCATAACCTTTCCATAAGTTATCACCACCTGCGTACAGTCTTGCAACCTTATCAGTAGGTGCCATCTTCATTAATCTATCAAATAATTTATCTGTAGTATTTATAACGTTGCCTTTTATATCTTGTAATACAGATTTTAATTCTGCAGCTACAACGTTTTCATCCCAAACTCCTAGTCTAACTAATTTTTCTACATAGTTATTAAATTCTACTTCATCAATTTTGTTACCACCTGCTTTAAATATATCTCTTGCAACAATTTGCATAGCATCTGTAACACTAGCTCTACTACCTATGTGACCATTCATTAGCGCAAAGAAAGAAGCTGATGTTACGTTTCTGACTTGTGTTTGTGGTGAATATAATGTTTTACCAATTTGTACACCAACTTTAGATTGTAAGAAAAAACGATACACTGCATTTTCTACTAGTTTATCTAAAGAACCACCTACGCCTGCAAACGCTTCTACATATTCAGGTGATGCCCACTTGTTTAACAAGTTTGATTTCATTATACCAAGTCTAGGCACACTTTTAATTTGTTGTGCACCGATAAATCCTGCATTGATTGCATCTTCTAAAGAATTAAATAGCCAACCATTTTTTAATCCTGATTGAGCAATGTAATCTGCAGCTCTTTTATTAGCCATAGATGAAATAGCTTCTGCAGTTGTGTAAGCAACAGATGCTTTTAAATTTCTTTCAGGACCCAATAAATTTTTTATTGCATCTGGTAATTCTTCTCCGGTTTTTAAAAATTTAAATTTATCGTTTTGTAATATACGAGTTCCTATTTCTTTTAACTGTGTTAATGGTGATCTACCTTCAGCTTTACCCATTCTTAATATATCCTCTGCATGCATTTTAGCAGATTCAATGTAAGCGTCTTCTGGTTTTAATTTTGGAAAAGAATTTCTTGCAGATTCTTTTAAATTTGTATTTTTTTTAATTACATTGTTAACTAAATAACTAACAGCTTTGTTCATAACATCTTCTGATGGAACGTATTCAGGATTTCTAAATGTTTGAAATGATCTTACCAAATACTTACCAATATTATTTACTTCAACCGTAGCTAAATCTTTTGCTAATTCGTCTGCTTGTTTTCCCGTAGGTAACACTTTTTTAAATTCAGTTTGAATTTTTTTAATATCATTAATTAAATCTTTTGTTAACGCTTGTAGTTCTGATGGTAAATCATTTAATTTTCTTTCACCTTTTACCACTGCATCTGCATCTTTTAAAAGATTATTAGCTATTTCTTTTATTTCATCTGCGTAATATCTTTGAATAGCAGGTGATGTAGTTTTTGCATTGTAGTCGTCTTGAAATTTTTTAGCTAAATTGTATGCAGTTTTTTCTAAACCTTCGTAAGTTCTATCTATTTTTCTAGCTCTACTTTTTACATATAGTTTAACTTGTTCACTTACACCTTCAATATCTTTTGGTTGTTTACCATAAGATCTAAACCATGATAAAATATTATCTATTCTTTTAAGATTTCTTTTTACTTTGTTGGGAGATGTTACTGATTGTAATCTCCATTGTTCAAACGGTGGTAATTGTCTTACAATTTTACCTGACATACCAGACACCAATAAAGGTGCTACTACTTTACTAACAGTAAACTTCCCTGCTTTTTGTAATGTTTCTGATCCTGCTTTTGTTAACGGTGCTACCAATTTATTACCTAGTAATAATTCTACAGGTTTTATCACGGTTGCATTAATTGTTTTTGCTCCTAATTGTGCTGCACCTATGCCAAATCTATTAACCATAAATGGCGCTCCCAAATATTTGTATCCTAATTGTGTTGCTTTACCAACCAATGGAAAACCACCACCAACTGCTGTACCTTCTAGGCCATATTTAATTCTGTTTCTAAACTCTGCAGCTGCCTTTTTTCTACCACTTAAACCTTCTGTGTCTTCAGGTTTAAAAAATAAAGATTCCCTACCAGGTTCTGATGCAATAAAATCTGTTGCTCCTACAATACCAGCACCTTCAATTATTCTTGTTGCTATTTGACTTGACTTTCTAAGCTTACCACCTTTAACAGCATCTGCTGCTTTTTTCATTTTAACAACAGCAGGTATTCTTCCTACAATTTTAGCTATCGTTACACCAGGTACACCAAATTGTGTAAGAATAGATGTTAGTTCTCCTCTCCATGTTTCAGGACGAGTTGGTTCATTTTCTCCCATTAATTTTTCAAATTTAGATAAAAAATTTGTGTTAGCTACAAGGTCTGTGCCTGCAAATAATAGTGAACCTAAACTATTTTGTAGATCATAAATACCTGAGCTGATACCTTTTGATATTTCATCAAGACCTGTTGTGTAATCTCTTTCCTGTGTAATTTCTTTGTTGTTTATTTTAAAACTAGGAGCCTTTGCATCAGGTAAATCTTTTACTTGTTTCATAGGATCTTCTAGTCCTACAATTTTATTAGCTAATCTTTTAGTTGGTTCTAAAGTATAATATAGTTCTAAAATATTTTTACGGTCAGGCATTGCCAACCATTTCACAGGTCTTTTAGGTTTAGTCTGTGATGAGAGTTCGTTTTGTATTTTAAGTTTGACTTGGTCTAAGTCTAAGGGTTGAGAATCTTTTATATCAACTTCAACAGCCTCTTCCTTATCAGGGTCTTTGAGAAATCGTTCGTAGGCTGTATCCGCCATGTTACGCCTCCGCTGGTAATACTAAATTAACGCTATATTTTCTATTGAATTGATCTACATCTGCTTGTGTAGAAATCATGGCAAAATCTTCTAATGCTTCTGCACTGTTTGACATAAGCTCTACAATATCATCTGTAATTTCCGCTGGTAATCTTGCTCTTAATTGATCATAACTAATTAAATTGTTAGATGCATCACCCATTGGTCCGGGGGCCATGATCTCTGTTTCAGTAACTTGTTCTTCAACCATCTTACCGTTCGCGTAGCCTGCTCTACCACCACCGGAAAACTGACCAAGTATTGTTTTAATTTTTTCAATAGCATCAATATATAATTGTGGATCCGTTTCACTTTCATATTTGTCTTCATTGTTATCATACATTTCTTCTGTAATTGATGCGAATAAAGTTTGACCTTGAGGTGATTTAATAAATAATTCTATAGCACCTTCTGTTACTGGATTGCTTTTAGTGTAGTTATTTTTTTGAGTTTTTAATATATCTAATTGAATTAAGTCATCATCAGTCGCTGTACCGTCGTCAACTTTAGCTTGTATCTCGTATATTTTAGGAATTATTTTTTCTAATTGTCTAGCTATTTCTAAATCTCTGTATGTTTTACCACCTGTTTCTGATCCAAGTATATCAGACTGAGCACCAATTAGTGTTTTAAACATATCAGCTTCACTATTATATTTGTTTATAGCTCTATCACTTATACCTTTGTTGTATGCTGCTTTGCTTGCTCTAAATCTATCAAAAGGATCTTTAGCTGCTGCTCCTGCTGTTTGAAAGATGTTTCCACCAGGTGTTCTTGATATTAAATCTAAACCAAAATCTATTTTAAAATCTCTTAACGATGTATCAGGTGCCATAGGTGGTGCTTTGTAAGACACTTGTTCTGCAAGATCTCTTAACTGTTGCATGTTCATGTTTCTAATATCTATTTGAGAAAGATCGTTTGGTGGATCAATATTTTTTGCATTTAATTCTTCAACTGTTTTACCACCTTCATAACCTTGTCTAGGAGCTAGGCCTGAAGTAATACCTTCACCGGCACTACCACCTTTTCTAAACATAGGTCTTCTCATTATTCTGCTCATGTTATCCTATATGTTTTGTATTATACCACCAACATTTTGTGGTTGTGTACCACCAAAGATACCACTCAATACACTAGCTGTTCCAAGAGCCGTTTGTAATGGTGTAGGATTTGGTGTTATTGTTGATTGATTACCAAATGGTGCATTACCAGAGAATAGACTTGCAACTCCAGAACCATACGTACCTAATCTTTCATAAGGTTCAAATGCTTCTAATCTATTTGCTTCTCTTTGCGCATCTAATAATGCTTGTTCTTGTGCTTGTTGGAGTCCGCCCAATCGACCCAACTGGTTAATATCTGCTGTTTGAAAATCTTGTACGTTTCCAGCTAATTGTCCTTGTTGATTAAATGCTGTTTGCGCTAATTTTTGTGCTTGACCAAAGCCTCCTTGTCTAAGTGTTGCAAGTAATGCAGCTCTATCTAAATTAGATTGTGCTCCTTGTTCTGCAAGTTGAACACCTTCTCTACCACCACCAAGATTACCACTTCTTACAGCGTTCAATCCAATGTTTCTTCTATCTATAGCTGCTTGTTTATCAAAGTCTGCTAACGTTGCATCAATTATATCTGTTTGATACGGAGACATAAAACTTTGATAAGCTTGTGGCCCTGAATATGCTGCTTGTTGTGTAAGATAGGGTTGGTATGCTCCAACACCTGATCCTGCTAAATTATACGCTTGTGTTTGTAATGGATCTTGACCTGCAACTGTAGGTGCTAGTTTAGCTGTATCTAAAGGTATAGATGTTAGCCCTGCTAATTGTTTTCCATAGTCAACACCTAAATCTGTTACGTATTGTTGTGGTAAATTTTGTACTTGCTCTATTGCCATTATACTACCTCGCTTAATCTTTCCGAAACTTCAAACATATCTCTAGCGCCAGCCATACCTTGTGACTCTTCTGAGACCTGTCCACCTGCTTCTAAATGTTTCATCATATTTTCCATAACTTCTGCCCCTTTATCTACATCTCCACCACCTGCGTTTCTAACAGCATCTGCAGTAAATACAAACTCATTTACACTTAATCTTGCAGGCACATCGTCAGCTTTTTCTTTTCTTCCTATAGGTACAAACCCACCTTCAGCTCTATAATCCTTTTCCATACCACCAAGGTCCATTAACCCACCTTCTTGTTTACTTATTCTACCACCATAAGCATTTGGTTTCATTTTATCAACATCTAAAGCGTCTAATTTTCTCATGTTCTCAGCTTTTTTCATCATTTCTATTTTACCTGCATAATCTCTACCACTACCAAGTCTAAGTAATTGACCTTCAATACCTTCTATGCCAGGATTAGAACCAACAATAAATTCTTCTACTGTTGCATCATCCATGTGAGGCAAGAATTTTTGCATGTACATTTTTAAACCTTCTTTGTCTCTTTTTCTAAACATCTCAACAACTTCTAACATTCCTCTGTGTAACTCAGGATCGTTTTCAATCATTCTAGCAAATTTTTCTTTACCAAAAACTTTCTCTAAAAATCTACGAGATGAACCTGTAATACCAAGTTGAGCTAGTTTACCACCAGCAAATCCTATTCTACCACCGTTAGCTGCTGATTCAGTTTCATATGTTTCAATCATTTCTTGAGGTGTAAATTTTCTAGCAGATACAGCCGGTAAAAAATTTAATCCTGCTGCCATGCCTTGTTTTTGATCTAGTATGTTTGCAGATTTTTTAAGGTCTGCTAATGCTAATGCTGTTTCATCTGCAGTCATAGCATCAGAAGTTCCATCTTCATTTTTTTTAGTAAACAATCCTGCTACAATACCACCAATTGCTGGTAAAATATTTGCAGCTTGTCCACCCGTACGTTCACTATCTGGATCATCAGGGTCTTTTCGTTTACCTTTAAAAAAAGTATCAATAGGACTTTCATAATTTTTGCCATACATTGCATCTTCCATATTAACTCTGTCTCGTGAATCTTTATCTATTTGTTCTTGAGTTTGACCTAATACATATTTTTTATAATTATCCATAACATTTTCTTGAAACCATGATCCAATACCATATTGTTTTCTTCCATCTAGACCCATGATACCACCATACGCTGCCATCTGTCTGTCGGGTAAAACTGGTCCTGTAGGTTTTGGTTGAAAAGGGTTAACTGGTTTTGTTGGATCTTGTGGTAACGGTTGACCACCAGACATTAATCCTTCTGCAATAACCATTTGTCTAAATTCTTCAAATGACATTGGTGTTGCTTCTGGTCTTTGTTCTAATAAATCGTATACGTATTGCTCGTATTCATCTCTTAACATAGAGTCCACCATTATTCTTTGTTCTTGTTGTGGTGATTTAGGACCTTCTTCACCTCTATATTTAATAGAAGGTGCGTCTGTCATTAATTCCTCTGAAATATTGATATCTGTTATTGCCATGGTTTTGCCACTTTACTTTGTTTTTGACCATAAATCAAGAGGCGGCATGATAACCTTTACATCTTGAGCCATGTCTTCTGGTTTATATCCTTTAGCTTCCCAATCTTTTTTTTCTTTAAAAAGCTCACCTGTTTTCTTATGTCTATATGTTTCTTCTACTTTTGCATTTAATATTTCCATTATGTTGTTACCTCTTTCTTAATGTTTAAATAGCTTACGCCAAATGTAAAAGCGTCAGCACTACCTGCTTTAATTGTAAGGGTTTTTCCACCCTCTACTATTAACGGTTGGGTTAATAATTCTTTACTTTGATTAGCTACTAATGCTGCAGATTGTATAACAACAATACCATTATTAGTTACTGTGGGTGTAGGAGTTCCTGCAGATTTAACTATAATTGATTTAATAACATACGTTTCACTAACTAATGGATTGCCTGTACCAAAAGGATTGTTTTCAGCATTACCTGTGTCGCCATTTAATCCTGCAAATTTATATTGGTTTACTACTGCCATTAATCTAAAAAGAAACTTCTAGCTTCTATCTCCTGTTTTAATTCTTGTTGAAAAGATGTATTTAATTTTTCTAATACAGCATCTAAATCTCTAATTAATGATTGAGCTACATCTACTTCATATTCATCACTAGCTCTAGTTAATGTTTGTACTATCTTAGCCATTATAAACTTGCAATGCCTCCTCTACCATAATCTTTTCTTCCTTTACTTCCATCATAAGTACCAAAAGCACCTTCTTTTCCCTGTTTAGAAGTATTAAAACTACCACTATCACCACCATTATTAGAAGCAGCGTTTATGTTTTGTAGATCTTTTTTTAATTCTTTTCTAACTTGATCTAATTCGTAATCAGCTATTTCTTTGTTTAATTTATCTAATCTTTCTTTAGGCATTGTCTTTCCATATTTATCTTTATATTTATTTAATTGATCAATGTAATCATTTGTTCCAAACATTGATACAACGTTTTGACCGGCTAACACTGAGTCAGGTCCATATTTAGTTAAACCTGATCGATCAGTTCCAAGCATATTGTTTTTACTTAAATAAGTCATTTGATCTTTAAGATAAGGATTAAAATTTATTGAACCTTGTCTTAATGGATTTCTTAAATAACCTAAACCAAGACCTCCAGCCATTAATGGCAATGCCATTCCTATACTACTACCACTAGTTAAAGCTTTAAGACCTTGATTTGCTATCATGTTCATTGGATTAAAACTTACTTTTTTATTTGTAAAAGGCATTCCAAATATTAAATTAGATTTTTTCTTTAAACCTAACATTTCCAGAGCTTGCTCTATTCCATATCTTTTAGCGTACTCTATTAATAAAGCTTCCATTATCTTCTTCCTCCAGATGATATATCTAATCTAAAAGTTCCTAATTTCCAAGTCGTATCCACTGCTGTATTTGATATAGTTAATGCAATTGCTCTAGCTCTTGCACGTGTATCTACTTTGCTTGTAGAAGTTGTTACTGTAAAAGGTCCTAGTGATGAACTAGATGCTGTATTGTTAGGATAGTTTCTTAAATCTAATTGTATAATTGCATTTCCTTGTTGACTAATAAAGTCAGGAATAATTCTACTAACTCTCATAATGTTTTCACCATCACCTCTAAGGTCAGCCATATTAGTTGCTGCTCCTCTTATAACTTTTTGTGTAATATCATAATCACCAGATGTAATATTAGCTGGAATAGCTACAGCAGAAGCAGCTGCTAATTGTTGATTAACTCCTGTTTCATGTTCAAAATAAATTGTTGTTCCATCTGTATTACCAGTTACATCAAAAGATGTATCTACACCGGCATTGTATTGAGTTGCGTGTGGTAAACCAAATACCGAAGAATCTTCCCAAGTACTTCTTGGATATAAAGAACTTGCATTTGTAAACCATATAGGTCGTTTTGATGTTGAATCTAAATAACTATATGTAACAGCTCTGTTAACTACATTAGACGTAGCTGTTGGATAAAACCAAGTTATTTCTCCAAACAAGTTATTGATACCACAATAAATTAATTGATTAGATGTTGTATTTAAATCATCATAAACATAATCTTCAACTAAACAATCCATAGATTCTAGTTTACCGGTATATCTAAAGAAACCATTTTCAGACATCCAGTACGCAGCACCATCAACTTCAACAGCTGCATTCATACCTATTAATCCACAGTTAGTACCAACTTGTTCAAAAGCAAACACAAAGTCACCGCCCACAAAACGCATGGTAAATAAAGCTGTGTCTGTCCAAACATAAATTGCATTTCTACCAAGTTCAGCTCCCATGATTCGTGATCCATCGGCCAGTCTTTGTATACCAGCACTATTGATTGCTGAAGGTGTGTAATCATTAATATTTTCTTGATCGGAAAACCTAATATACATATCATCTTGTGTAGCTTTATCACCAATAGTTGTTTCTGTTCCAAAAAATACTAAGTGACGGTCAGGTGTAGAGACTAACATATCACGTGACGCTGTTGGTGCACCTGATATAATAGTTGCCCGTGTGGCTGTTGCATTAGATGCATCGCCGTCCCATTCAAAACATTCACCATTATGTATCAATGCTATTAATGTTGATCCTAAATTGTCTAATGACCATAAACCAGGATCTGTTACTTTATCTGTGTTAGCTGCAGCTGATCCCCATCCAGTCCAACTAGACGAGTTAGTTACTGTTGCGCCATTAGAGTGAGCTGCTCTAGTAGATCCTCTTGCTGCTCTTGTTATACCTGTTAAATTACTACCAGAAACACCTGTGTATGAAATTTCTTCTGTTCCTACTTGAATATAATTAGTTCCTGATGTTGGAAAACCAGTTGTACTAGTTAATGTAATACTAGTTCCTGATCCTCCTGTACCATTAGCATCATTTAATAATGCTCCATTTAAAGTTGTTGTTATTGATCCTAAAATATTACCACCCCATAGTGATATACCCCAACCATAAGCTCCTATTTGTTCAGCAGGTCCTACATGGTAGTATTGATAATAAGTAATTCCTCCAGAAGTAGTAGCACCACTTCCTGTTTCATTAGAAGGCATTGTTATAGTAATAGTTGTTGTAGTTGGTACACTAGTTACCATAAATTTTTTATCACAAAAATCAGCTGCACCAAAATTAGAATTAGTAATAGCACTGAAAGTAGATGTATCACCAAATAATATTATATCTCCTGCACTAAAATTATGAGAAGTAGAAAAAGTTATAGTAACTTCTGGATCTCCATTGCTCGTACTAAATGCATTTGTAATTGCTGTTCCTGATGGATTTGTTAAAGGATGTATGTCATAATATACACCTCCAGAATATACATATAAAATTCTATTAGTTCCTATTGCTGCAAATTTTGTAGATTCTTTGTTTACAAAATGATGTAAACCTCTTGCAACACCTGTAAGTTTTGATTCCCCTAATTGATTCCAACCACCTATTTTTTCAGGAGTGCCATATCTAAAACGTACATTTTCACCGCCTGTCCATTGAGACTCAGCTCCTGTAGATGTAACTTGTTTATTGAATCCTGGTAAAAAACCTAGTTTTTGTAACATATAAAATCCTGTTTATTAGGTGTTATATCAGATTGTAAGTGATTTCAATAGATTTAAAGCAGAGGGAATCTGTGGTGGATCATCCCCCTGCAAGCCTAATGTATAGACTATTTTTTAATTTTTGTCAATACAGCACCTTTAAACCAGGCTGGTAAACCTAGTAAAGGTCTTTTATCTAAATAATTTTCTTTAGCAGCTTTTGAATTAGCTTTGTTATAATGTAAAAATACTTGTCCGCAATCTTTACCTGTAAACTCTTCTCGCCAATGTTCTAAATCACAACCAGAATAAATTAACATGTCTCCAGGTTTTAAATCTACTTTAATACCAGCTTGTCCTTTTTTACCAGTTGGATCAAGATATATAGGCCATGCATCACCACCCAAATTTAATGTAGTAGATATCTCACATGAGTATCTATCTTTATGTCTAGCTAGCACATCTCCTTTTTTATAAATTCTTGCATAAGAATAAGTTTCAGAAAGTTTTAAACCAGTGTGTTTTTCCATTACAGGTTTTACTTCTTGTAATAAAGTTTCCATAGCCATATCGGCATAGTGTGAGTATGTATTAGGGACTTGTGAATCATTCCATATACCCCAATATTCTGTATATGGTGAAATATAGGTTGAGTCATATAAAACTTTAGCTACGTTTCTTTTATTTAAAAAATATTTATAAACAAAATTTGATAATTCTTTTGATATTACATTTTTTAAAACACTGTATTTATTTTTTTTAAACGACATTTAACACTCCTTTTGGTATTGCTTGACAGTTAAAATGTATAAATCTGAATGGTTCGTATCCCATATCAACAATATATTGATGTGGCATGTATGATGGAAAAAACATTAAACGACCTGGTTTTGCTTTATAATTAATTTGTGAAGATGCATGAGTTATTTTTGTTTTATCTTTTTCTGGTAAAAGATTCATAACATTACCTGGTCTTGGATCATCAAATACCGGCATAGAAGTAACTTCACTTGCTTTTAAAAAATAAAAACCAGATATATGACCATTCCAATGTGTATGTAAAGTATGATGTCCACCACCTTTTTGAGCAAATTCTTGTACCCACATTTCTGTTGTAAACACTGTATAATTAGTTAAGTCAAAACCCATTTCTAGTAATAAATTATGTGTCGTTGCACCTATATAATTTTGTAACTCTAAAAATTCAGGATCACCTATTAAAGATGTTGAATGAAAAACATGGCCCATATCACCTTTGTTACCAAATTTTTTATTTCTTTTATCTATATCTTTTTTTAAATTGTTTTTTGCTGCTTCAATATATGAATCAGATGCTTTATTTAATTTATCAACAAAACTAGATTCGTCAGCATGCCATATGGGACACTTAAAATATTCTTCTAAAATTAATTGTTTTGGAAAACTTAATTCAGTTTTCTTTTGTTTTCGTTGTTTTTGTTTTAACTTTTTATTTTTCATTTATACGGCCATCCTAAATTCCATATTACTAAACTATGTCTTGTTCCTTTTTTAACCGGACATACTCTATGCCAAACAAAACCAGGAAATACTACTAAAGATCCTTTAGGTAATATTTCAATACACTTTCTAATGTTAGGTTTTTTATCTGGGTCTAAATTTCTAAAATCAAATTCTAGTTCGCCACCTTTATATTCTTTTGGGTCTGATAAAGTAACAGTAACAGATAGTTTTCTAATCTTACCATTTGAAGGATCACCTTCTTGTCTTTGATAAGGTCTATCCCAACCATCACAATGCCAATCGTAAAATTGACCTTTAGTATATTTTGTAAATTGACAAGACTCAGAAAAATCCCATTGAAAATTCCAACCAGCATTAGCATTAGCTTGATGAACATATGGTTGTATTTCTTTATATATCCATCTATCAGACATCCAAACAATGTTAGAGTCTCTTTTCTTTTTTAAATCTTTTATTTGATTTTGATTTAATTTTTTAGAATCACCATAACCACCAGTTACTGCCATTTGGTCTTGTATAGATTTACCATGCTTAACAATCTCGTCACAAATACGTGAAGGAATTGCTGATTGAAAATACCAATAATAGTTTGTAAGATTCATATCTCTTTATGAACTTAATATAACATTTATTAAGAGACTGTCAATGTTCCTGAAACCGTAAATTTAGCAAACTTATCTGTAGAAGATGGTACTGTTCCCGTTGTATTAGTGCATGGAGTTACCGCGAATGTAACTGCACTAGGTCCTCTCACTACTACAATTCCTGGACCTCCAGCTCCACCATTTTGTCCATGATTACCACCGCCACCACCACCGCCAGTAT